>ERZ1370068.1333-contig-11222_pt1 | contig 166019 bp, 205 predicted proteins | sample MGYA00561227_ERZ1370068 | MGnify/ENA primary metagenome ERZ1370068 (study PRJEB38410, sample SAMEA6850437) | metagenome | study: Metagenomic assessment of the ecological functions of the soil: analysis of the soil microbiota associated with the... | reverse complement strand
GCGGGAGGTGAGCCTCGCAGCACTCCAGCGCTTGGTCACGACGCTCCGAGACGACCGCGATCTTTACCTCAATCTGACCGACGAGCATGTGGTCGCTGAGTTCCACGAGAAGACGGGAGCGGGAGCGAAGCGGCGCGAGCCAGCCTGACCACAGAGTAGAAGGATGGCAGCGTGGAGCGAGATTTTACGCTGTCGCTGTGGTAAAGGCGCGACTGATGCCGGAAATTCGACGACGAGCAGCAAAGCCGTGACCCAGGATTCGGCAGGCAGGCGTCAATGTTTTCGCAGTCGATAGGTCCCGGAGGAAGCGATGCCGAGAGGACTGCCGCCGCGCGGTCCACTACACGGTCTTCATGCTGCGCGATGGCGCCGCGACCTCTCACGCCATCGCCCACGATTGCGGAAGCCAGCCCGTCCCGAACCCTCAAGCGCGATCGGGCGCCGCATCGACCCCGATGGCGGCGTCATCACGGAGCACGGCAGTCCAGGGATCCAGTGAGCTCGACAACCACCGCCCGCTCGATGAGCGTCCGCGATTCGCAGCGCGGGACATCTTCGCAATGAACCTCAACACGCTGCCGCGCTGGCGCTGGCGCTACCGGACGCTTCAGGCACTGGTCTTCGCGAGGAGGCGTCTCGCGCGCTGCGCTCTGCTAACTGTCGGATCGAATCAGAGCATCGCATTGCGGCAATCGCACAGCCATCCAGATGAGACAGCACGCGCCGTCTTGCCAAGGAGACGCCGGAATCATGGAGCTCAAGGAATGGTTTGGCCGTGATCGCACATCCTCCGGGCACGACATGCGCGCTCGAAGAACGTTTCGAGGCTGAGAGTCACGAGCGTGCAGCCTTTGCGCCGTCACGGTCTCTCAGCCCACTCCAGCAACTCCTCTTGGTCTCGACCGGGTAACATGGCTGTGGCGCAGCAGCCGAGTTGTGACGCGGCTGATCCACTCTGGCGGTGTGGAGATCGCCTACTCGGATTCCCAGCGCCGTGGCGAAGTCGTGCCGCAATGCAGCCGGGGAAGAGTGGACGGCGCAACGCCGATCGCGAGACCACTCCACGGTCGGCCCCTTGGTGAGTCTCCGTTGAACGTGATCGATCCCACCACAGGCGGCATCAACGGGCTTGAGGCGCAGCACGCCTCGCGAGCGGCCTCCGCGCGGAGTGACCCAGTGGTACGTTTGATTCGTCGGCGAGAAGACCTGCCCCGGACTTGCCGCCGAGAGAGCAGAGCTGGTGGCTCTCCCAGCCGCTCGCGCGCTGCCACGACCGTGGAATGCCCAGCCCGAAGTCATCCCGCTCGCCGCAGACGGCTGCTGCCCTTTGGCGCCGTAGTACCCGTACGCGGGAGTCACGCAGCGAAGATCGGCTAGCATCGTCTCCCCGCATGCGGACCCACGATTGATGTAGGAACGTCCGACCGATGGTAGTCGAACTCCGTGAGTCCGGTCCGAGCCTCGTGGGGATGTGCTAATGAGCCCCGGGATCTTCAGGCCGCGGAGTGATGGTTCCAGTGCGCTGACGCGCCGGGCCGCGTCGCGCGATCGCGGAGGACAAGGACGATGGGCGCTGGAGATGCAGCTCTTTCGGCGCGCTTCCACTGCGCTTCCTGGTGGGGCGCTCTGCCGCGACTCTGGGTGTCGTGAGGCCCTTGGCCGGAGCCGGTCTCAGGCCCCCAACGTCGCTGGCTGCCTGGACTGAAGGCGTCGCTTTACTGCCGGCTGGACTGAGACCAGGGCAGGTACCGACTCGCACAGAGCCCATGAAGGCAGAAGGCCGTGCCGGGCGATCGCCACCGGTCGGCAGCGAAGTTCACTGCCGCGCTTTGCTCTGCTCGTCGGCGCATGCTCGTCCAGACGGATGAGGTGCCGCCCCCACTCTGGCGTCGCGTGGTAGGTGCTTCCTCCGGCGCACGCCCTTCGGCAATCATCGGAGAATCGAACCTCCCAGGCCGAGCCAGCCAGCCGATGTCGACGGTGGTTCTGCAGAAGCCTCGCGGCCTGACCCACGTCGATCAGCTTAGTCCGGGATCGCCGTCGCTCTGCCCTCGCCGACATGGACCCGAGAGTAGCGGCGTGGCAGGAGTTGACTATCAACATAGCTGGGCCTCGCACCGTGATGTCGTTGCAGCTACGGCACGGTCCAGTGGCGCTGCCTTCGGGAAGCCCCGGTGGAGCAAATTCATGGATTCCAAGCTGACTCACCCCGCGAGACCCGACCCGGGCGCGCGTTCCGGAACCGCTACAAGCTGCTCCGGCCTGCTGAAGCCGCGCGCGCCTCTGGTTATCTGCCCCGAAGTTTCCAGAGCTTCACGAATTTGCGGAGGTGCCAGCCATCCGCATCGGGAGTGGCTTCTTCGCGCCACCCCACGCGTGGAGCTTCGTCCCGTGGAGGCGCGATCGTGGCCGCTGGATCTTGACGGTTCGCACCTGGCGAACCAGGCGGCCGGCTCCCCGCGGGGACTTCCTACGATGGAACCGACCGGTGTCTGGCGAGCGCGCCACATCTCCGATGCCACGTTGGAGACAGTGGTACCCCGGCAGGTGAGTCGAACCCGCGACCCCAGCCAGGCGAAGCTCGTGCTCTATCCTACTGAGCTACGGCCGGCGTTCGCCGGCTGATCTGCTGCGCGGCCGTCCTGAACCCTTCCGCGAACCCGACTTTGTACACGTTCGGCACGAAATCGAGCTCGGTGAGTCTCCATGACAGCAGTCGTTCAGCGAGGAATGGCAGCGGCCAGGTGGTTGATCCACCGCTTCGACCAGCACAACGGGCGTCGGAAGAGAGCGTCGAGCCGCACGACGGACCGCCGTGGCGGCGGAGCGCATCGCGAGCAAGCTGGAGGCGGATGTCGCGCCCGCAGAGAGGGTGTCGTCGATGCCTCTGACAGGACCGGCTGTCCGAGGAGTAGTCGCGGAAGCCGCTCGCCCACCACACTGCGAGTATACGTCGGAACACTGCCAGGCGGGCGCGGGTGTCCCAGTTCGTCCGTGACGAAGCAGATGCACCTCGAGGATCATGACGGAGACCCGCGCGTCAGCGCCTCAGCGATCTCACTCGAACCAGTCGAGCGCGCTCATGGCGTACTGGAAGCCGAACGAGCTTCGCGCGGAGCGTGCATCACGAGGCGAGAAAGTCGCTGCGGGCGCCCGCGAACTGGTGCCGTGCGGAAAGACCGGGCGGGACAGAACTCCCGAACCAGCTCGAGCTGCTGCCGGTATGCTGGATCGAGAACAGCGACCGCCGGCAGCATCCTGCCGACCACCGACTGACGCGCAGGAGCTCAGCTGCAACCTGTCTCGAGGCGCTTGCCGAGAGAGCCGCGGCCGGCGCGGGTGGTACCTCACGGCCGCAGCTTTTGCGGGTCTACGCCGCGCAGCGAGCTGATCCGCTTGACCTGGGCGAGCAGCTGATCTCTGAGGGGAAGTGCGCGCTCATCCGGCGACGGCAAGGCCGCTACAGAAAGCGGCGCCCGTAAGCCGTCAGTGCCGCTGCACCGAGCCTTTGAGCCGAGCTGAAGAGGATCCGTCCGGCGGATGCGAAGGCAACTGATCGCGTCTTCCCGACCGAGGTCACGAACCTCACGCGCAAGCTCGATTCTTCGAACGCGCTGGCATCAAGCTCGTCCGACGAACGCGGGTCGAGTCGCGGATCTTCACGGCCTGCGTGCGACGCTTGGTGACTCGCCTGGCTCGCGCCAGGCGTTGCGCCACAGGTCGTGCGCAGCGCCTCATGCGCCATGCGGACTACAGGACGACGCTCCAGCACTACACGATGCTCTCGCTCGCCGACACGATGGCCGCGATGAAGCTGCCTTCCAGGCGGAGGCACCGACGTGGAGCGAGCGCGGTGCTCCTCGTCGCACATGGTCGAGGAAGCCCGAACGGCGTCTCCGCGGCGGCGTTGGGGACGGAAGAGCAGCGGTTCACGCGCACATCACCGCGGGCACCCCAGCAGATTCCCCAGCAGTCAGCGCACGATCCGGTGCCGGACGCTGCGACCAACGTGCGACGAGGAGCGGCGAGTCGCTCGAGGTAGGCGCCGAGCCCAAAACGCCGCTCGAGCAGACGTTGCGCGATCGAGGCACGATCGACGTGCGACGACGACGCGAAGGAGCCGCAGCTCGCCGCGGACGCCCAAAATCGGATTAGGAAACCGCCGCTCTATCCAGACTGAGCTACGGGCGCGTCGGGCGAGAGCGTACCGCCGGCGGGGAACTGCGAAGAACAGTCGATGGCGTGCCGCGGCCGAACGACTATCACAGACCCCCTTTGTCACAGGCCTCCTTGTCGCACCGGCACCGAACCGTCCACAAACCTGGACTCCCGAGCATCCCTCTGCGGCGACAGGTGGCCCGCGCGCTCCGCCTCGACGCGTCGCGCGTGGCTCGCGCGGGCGCGCCTGCGTTCACGCCGCTCTCCCCAACGATCCCGAAGTGGAGGCGGCCTTTCCCCACGTATCGGTGCCGCTGCTCCGCGCGGCGCACGCCTCGTGGAATGTCTTGGCGAAGCTGATCCACCCGCCGGGGCGCCGCTGGATGGCGCGTTCGATCGGCGCGATGGAAATACCAAGAATCGAGATCCCCGTGCGCGGCCTCGATCCCGCCTTCGACGGCTACACGATCGCTTTCCTCTCCGACATCCACGCCGGCCCATACTTGGGAAGCGATTTGTTGTCTCCGCTCTTCCGGCGCGTGACCCGCGAGAAGCCCGATTTGGTGGTCTTGGGGGCGACATGGTGAATTACGACGCCGAGGAGGCGGGCGAGGTGGCCCACGCGATGGCGCACCTGCGCGCGCGCGACGGAATCGTGTCGGTCCCCGGCAACCACGATCACTACACCGGCCACCTCGGCCGCGTCCTGAAGCACCTCGAGCACGCCGGCGCGCAAAACTTGGTGAACGACGCGACCTCGATCACGCGGCGCGGCGAGCATCTCGCGATTCTTGGTGTCGACGACGGCGGCGCGGGCAAGTTCGACCTCGCGCGGGCGTTCGCGCGCTCGCGCGAGACGCGCAACCGAATCTTGCTATCGCACTCCCCCGACGCGCTCCCGCTCGCCTCGCGCCTGCCGATCGATCTCGTGCTGAGCGGCCACACCCACGGCGGCCAACTCCGGGCGCCGCGCGTCCGCCCGATCTCGACCCACACGAAGGGTCGCTACATCGACGGCTTCTACCGCCACGAAGGAACGTTGGGATTCGTCGGGCGCGGCGTCGGGGTCGTCTGCGTGCCGCTTCGCGCCTTCTGCCCGCCGCACGTGCCTTTGTTGGTGTTGCGGACGGCGCGCGCCACGGCACGCTGATCAGCAGCGTACCGGCGCGCCGCGCCTCAATCCCACTATTACTTCGCCGCCCCCTCTTCCTTCTTCAACAACGCCCCCATGTGGCGGATGTCGCGGCCGTCGACGTAGTAGATCACGTCCTCGGAGATATTGGTGGCATGGTCGGCGATCCGCTCGAGGTTGCGCGCGATCAGTAGCAAATGGAGCGCGCGTGTGACGGTCTTCGGATCCTCGATCATGAAGGTGAGGAGCTCGCGGAAGAGCTGCTTGTAGAGGCCGTCGATCTCGTCGTCGCGCCGGCAGATGTCCAATGCCAATTGTGTGTTTCGCTGGACGAAGCTGTCGAGGCTCTCGCGCACCATCCGCTGGACGAGCGTCGCCATCCGCGGCAGATCGATGTAGGGCTTGAGCGGCGGCTCGACATTCACCACCAATGCGGCCTGCGCGATGTTGACGGCCGAATCCCCATCCGCTCGAGATCGTTCACGAGCTTCATCACCGCGGCGATGAATCGGAGATCGACGGCGGCCGGTTGGTATCGCGCGAGGATCGTGAGGCAGTGCTCGTCGATCTCCTTCTCGAGGAGATCCACTTCCTTGTCGGTCTGGAGGACGTTCTCGCAGCGCTTGTTGTCGCGCTCCACGAGGCCGCGCATGGAGTCGGAGATCATCGTCTCCACGAGCCCGCCCATGCGGAGCACGAGGTGACGAACGAGATCGAGGTCTTGGTCTAGGTGGCGTTCCATTTGGCTAACCGAACCGTCCTGTGATGTAGTCTTCCGTTTGCTTTTTGATGGGTTTCACGAAGATCTTCTCCGTGACTCCGTACTCGATCAGCTTTCCCAAGTATAGGAAAGCCGTGAAGTCGGCGGCGCGCGAGGCCTGTTGCATGTTGTGAGTCACGATCACGATCGTGTACTCCTTCTTCAGCTCCAGCATCAATTCTTCGACTTTGGCGGTGGCGATCGGATCGAGCGCGGAGCAGGGCTCGTCGAGGAGGATCACCTCGGGCTCCACCGCGATCGCGCGCCCGATGCAGAGGCGCTGCTGTTGGCCCCCGAGAGGCCGAGCGCGCTGTCGTGGAGGCGATCCTTGACTTCGTCCCAGAGCGCCGCGCCCCGAAGGCTCTTCTCGACGATCGTGTCGAGCTCGCTGCGCCGGTGGACGCCGTGGATCCGCGGACCGTATGCCACATTTTCGTAGATCGACTTCGGGAAGGGATTCGACTTCTGGAAGACCATTCCGATCCGGCGCCGCAGATAGTTGACATCGGCGTTGCGATCGTAGATGTCGTCGCCGTCGAAGAGAATCTTGCCTTCCACGCGCGCCTCGTCGACCAGGTCGTTCATCCGGTTGATGCAGCGAAGCAACGTCGACTTCCCGCAGCCCGAGGGGCCGATGAAGGCCGTGATCTTGTTCTTCTCCACCTCGAGCGAGATCGACTCGAGCGCGTGCTTCGACCCATACCAAAAATTGAGATCCACGATCCGAATCGTGGGATCGTTGATCTCGGGATGGAGGGCCGGGTCGCGGTCGGGTCGCGTCGAGATCTGCGGCTTGAGGGCGAGGGGTTCCACGAGGCTCTTTTCTTTGGCTATGGGAGACATGGCGATTTCATTGGGATTCGTATCCTTGGGATTCGTTAGACGGCCGAGCCCGCATACTTGCGCCGCAGGCGATTGCGCAGCGAGATGGCCACGAGATTCAGTGACGGTGACGATGAGGATGAGTAGGAATGCGGTTGCGAACACGAGTGGTTTCGTGGCATCCACGTTGGGGCTCTGGAAGCCCACGTCATAGATGTGGAAGCCGAGGTGCATGAACTTCCGCTCGAAATGGAGGAATGGAAAGTTGCCATCGATGGGCATGGCCGGCGCGAGCTTCACCATCCCAACGATCATGAGCGGCGCCACCTCGCCGGCGGCGCGCGCCATCGCCAGGATAAGACCTGTGAGGATTCCCGGCGCCGCGGCGGGGATCACGACGCGCCAGGTGGTCTCGAACTTCGTCGCCCCCATCGCAAACGATCCCTCGCGCACGATCCGCGGCACGGCGGCGAGCCCTTCCTCGGTCGCCACGATGACGACCGGCACCGTGAGGATCGCGAGCGTGAGGGCCGCCCAGAGGATCCCCCGTGCCGAAAGTTGGGTTCGGGAGCGCCTCGGGAAAGAAGAGCTGGTCGATCGTCCCGCCGATCACATAGACAAAGAATCCGAGGCCGAAGACCCCAAAGACGATCGACGGCACCCCCGCCAGATTGTTGACCGCGATCCGCACGATTCGCACGAGCAACCCTTGCTTGGCATACTCCCTCAAATAGAGGGCGGCGAGCACGCCGAGCGGCGCCACGGCGAACGACATCAGGAACACCATCAATACGGTTCCGAAGATCGCCGGGAAGATCCCCCTTCGGTGTTCGACTCCCGCGGATCGTCGGCGACGAACTCCCACGCGCGCGCGAAGTAAACGCGGAGCGCGCCGAGGAGGCCCAGCTCGTTCGCGCGCGTCGCGCGCACGATCGAGCCCATCGGGATTTCCTTGCGGCGCCCGTCGGCCGCCTCGAGGACGACGGTCTTGCGGAGCTGCTCGTCGCGGATCGCGAAGAGGCGATCGGTCAATTGTTGGGATTGGGCGGTCGTTTCTTGGGTTCGGCGCTCGATGTCGGCCAGCTCGGCGGCCTTGCGCTCGGGAGACATGCCACTGATCTCGACCCGCCGCTTCTCGAGGCGCAGCCGCTCGATCTCGTGGTTGGCCGGCGCGAGCTGGTGGCGCTCGAAATCGAGGACCCGCGCGCGCGCGTCGAGCTCGGCGGGGTGGTCGCGGAGGAACTCCTCCCATGCCTGCGGCCCCTGCGATACCACCTTTCCGTGATCCTTGACCTCGGCGATCGTGCCGTAGAAGTTGCCGTACTCGAGGCGCTCGAAGACCACGGCGTCGGGGGGACCGCGCGCGAGCGGATCGCCGACGCGTCGATCCAAAGGAAATCCTGCCCGGTCAGGTCGCGATTCCCAACTTTGAGGAGGAGGCGCGTGCGCGGCGCACCGGCGGCCTCGCCGGCTCTCGGTGGGATCGCCTCCACCTCGTGCACCTCGCCGAGGAGCTTCTGGCCGTCGTTCAGCTCGAGGCGGACGATCTCGCTCGGCCAGAAGTAGCCGAGGCCGTTCACCGCGAGGAGCACGAGGAGCCCCAACACCAACAATAGGTTGAGGGCGAGGGCCCCGCCGCAAAGCCAAACCATCGAGTCACCGATCCGCGCGGCGCGGTGGTGCCGCGCCTTCTCGGCGGGGTGAGCCCGGCGAGTCCGGTGGCCGGTTTCCCAGCGCCGGGCGCCCCGTCGCGGGGTCTCATGATCGTTTTTGTGGCTTCCACGGCGGCGTCAGAGGTTGGAGTACTTGGAGCGGAGACGCTGGCGAACCAGCTCGGCCACCGTGTTCACGACGAACGTCAACGCAAACAAAAGGAGCGCCGCGAGGAAGAGCGTCCGGAAATGGGTGCTCCCCGGCACCGCGTCGGTGATCTCGGTCGCGATATTCGCCGAGAGAGTGCGAAAGCCATCGAAGGGGCTGAGCGTCATGATCGCGGTGTTGCCGGCCGCGAGCAGCACGATCATCGTCTCGCCGACCGCGCGCCCGAACCCAATCATGATCGCCGAGAAGATCCCGGGGCTCGCCGTGGGCAGGACGACGCGGGTCACCGTTTGCCAACGATTCGCGCCGAGCGCGAGCGAGCCCGACACGAGGCTCCGCGGCACGTTGGAGAACGCGTCCTCGGAGATCGCGAAGATAATTGGGATCACCGCGAAGCCCATCGCGAGCCCCACGACGACCGCATTGCGCTGTTGGTAGGTCTGGCCGGTCGTCGAAAGGAGCCAGGTCGTGAAGTTCCCGCCGAAGAGCGCGTGCTCGACGGGGGCCGCCAGCGAGAGCGCCAGTGCGAACGCGATCGCCAGAACCCCAACGAAAGCAAAGACCTCCGCGCCGTCGGGGAAGCGGTGGCGGAACGAGCGGGGCATGAGGCGCGACGCGAAGCCCGCCCCCACGATCGACGCCGGGACCAGGATCAAAAGCAACAAAAGCGCGGGGAACCACCGCTCGAGCCGCGGCGCGAGCCAGAGCGCGGCCAGGAATCCGAGGACGACGCTCGGCAGCGCCGCCATGATCTCCACGACCGGCTTCACGATCCGCCGCAGCGTGGGATGGAGGAATTGTGACGTGTACATCGCGGCCAGGACCGCGATCGGAATTGCCAACAATAGGGAGTAGAAGGTCCCCTTCAGCGTTCCGAAGAGGAGCGGCGTGAGGCTGAGCTTCGCCTCGTAGTCGTCGGTCCCTCCCGTCGAAGCCCAAGTATGGCTGGGCTCGGGGAGCCCCTCGTACCAAACTTTTCCGAAGATCGCGGAGAGGCTGAACTCGGGGTGGGGATTGTCGAGCGCGACGCTCGCGAGCTCGCGCTCACCGGCGATGAGGAGGCCGTCCCCCTTCGGCGAGTAGAAGATCGAGCGGGCGCGCGGGATCGGCGACGGGCCCGTCCAGAGGACCCGCCCCGACGTCGAGTAATACAAACCCAACGTTCCGGAGTCGTCCTGAGCGACGAAGCCCTTGTCGCGGCGCGCCGCGGCAATCGAGCGGATCGGCCCCGGCATCGCGGGAACTCGCGGATCCGCGTTAGTTGGTGTTCGGAACCCGGCCGCGCCACCGGGAACCAGACGGCGAGCGAGCCGTCGGCCTGCCCCGCGACCACCGCGCGATCTCCCAACAAAAACCCGATTGCGGTCACGGGCGAGATCCCCGCGGGGACAACCTGCGGCGGGCTCCCTCCTTCGACAGATCCCACCAAACGAGCTGCCCCGCCGAGGTCCCGCCGTAGAGGTTGCGCCCTCGTGATCGATGATCAGCGAGGTCAACGCGCCGGGTGAAGGGAGCGCGCTCTTCTGCCACTCTTCGGTGCTCTCCCGGAGAGGGCGTTCGTCTCGCGGCGCAGGCGCGCGAGGGCGATCGATTCGGGGAGGGCGGCCGCGAAGGCCACTGCGCCGTCGTCGGCGATCGACACCGCGAACACATCGATGGGGTTTTTGTTGGGATCGAGCTCGACCCGCGCCGCCTTTCCCAGCACCGGCGTGACGCTCCGCGACCCGCCGCCGAAGCTCACGTCGAAGCGCGCCGGAATTGCCAACAATCGCCCGTCGTCGGTGGAGGCGGCGAAGCCTTTGCCATCGCCGAGGAGCTTCACGCGCCGGAGCGGCGCCGGCGCGAAGCCGGGGACCGCGATCTCCTTCCCCGTGAGCGGCGCGTCGAGCGGCCCCGTGAGCGCGCGCCCATCCATCCCCAATGCCAACCAAAGGGTCCTGTACTCGTCGCCCATCACCGCGCCGAGCGACGCCGCCGGGGCACTTTGCCACCAATCCCGGCTCGACCCTCGCCGAGCGGAAAAGTGGGATCACCTCGACGACGATGAAGAAAAGGATCCCAAGAATGCTCGCGATGATGACGAGCCCGCCCGCCGACACGAGCCAACGCGCCGCGGCGTCGGCAGAGCGACGGCGCCCGGCGGTCGTGGACCGCCGGGCGCTCTTGGGTTGCCCGTCGCTCGTCGGCTTGGGCACGATCTCAGTTCGCAGACTCGATCCGTCCGGTCTCCTCGCGGACCATCTTGGAGGTCAAAGGCAAGAATCCGTCCTTCACGACGATCTCCTGGCCTTCCTGCGACAGGACGTAGCTTGATGAACTCACGCACCAACGGATCGAGCGGTTTGTTGGGGGCGCGATTGATGTAAACATAAAGGAAACGGGAGATCGGATACTTACCCGAGTAGACGTTCTCCGAGTCCGTGTTGTAGTAGGGGGCGCCTTCCTTCGCGGCGACCGAGAGGGTCTTCACCCCCGAAGTCTTGTATCCCCATGCCGCTGTAGCCGATGCCGCCCATGTCCTCGGTGATTCCGTTCACCACACCCGCCGAGCCCGGCTGCTCCTTCACCGTATCTTTGTAATCACCTTTGTAGAGCGCGTGCTCCTTGAAATAGTTGTATGTGCCCGACGCGGAGTTGCGGCCGTAGAGGCTGATGGGCTTGGCGGCCCAGTCGCCGGTCGATCCCAACTGTCCCCCAGGTCGTGATGTCTTCCTTCGCGCCCCTTGCGCCCCTTCGAGAAGATCGCGTCGAGCTGTGGCATCGTGATCTTGTCGAGGGGATTGTCTTTGTTGACATACACGGCGAGGCCGTCGATCGCCACGCGAATGGCGGTGGGTTTGTAGCTGTGCTTCTTCTCGAACGCGTCGATCTCCGCGTCCTTCATCGTCCGGCTCATCGGGCCGAGCTGGGATGTCCCCTCGGTGATCGCCGGCGGCGCCGTGTTCGATCCTTTGCCTTCGATCTGGATGCGGACGCTCGGGTACTGGCCCTTGAACGACTCGGCCCAGAACGTCATCAGATTGTTGAGGGTGTCGGAGCCAATCGAGTTCACGTTCCCCGAGATCCCCGTGACCTTCTGATACTTGGGAATCTCCGAATCCACCTTTTGGGCCTGCGCTGCGGGCGTGTGCGCTGCGGGCGCCTGCGCGGCAGGTGCCTGTTTCACAGCGGCCGCGCTTTCCGTCGCGCCGAGCGGCGTCGCATTGTTACCCGAATCGCGCATCAGGCCGAGTGCGGAAGCCGCGACGACGGCCCCGCCGAGAATCCACCATTGAAGTCCGAGTCTCATTTGTGTTTTTCCTCCACCGGGTGGAATGGCAAAGTCGCCGCGTGTCCCGGATGGCTGGCAAAAGATCCCGGCGTTCCTCGAAGAACCCTCGCGGAGCGCGTGAATTCTCGTTGAAGCCGAAACCGGTCGGGCGCGCCGCGCCGGACCACGCGCCGCAGAGGGTTCCGGGGGCGTGTGAAGGACGTGTGAAGGAACCGTGAGTGAATCGAGTTTGGCCGGCCGGGGCCGATAGGATTCCGAGCATGGGACTCACCCGTCGCCCCGCGGTCCTCCCCGTCGCCCTCGCGCTCGTTTTCGCCGCCTGCTCGCGGCCCGCTCCCCAAGAATCGGAGCAGCGGCTCGGCGCGGGGGTCGAGCCGCAGGACGTCCTCGACGTCCAGCAATACACGATCTCGCTCGATCCCCACTTTTCCACCAAGACCGTGACCCTCGCGGTGACGGTCGACGCGGTGACGCTCCGCGCGACGAACGAGCTCCTCCTCCACTTCACGGGGCCCGATCCCAACAAAGTGGAAGTCGATCGCAAGGCGCGCCCGATCACGCGCGACGGCGATCGGATCCGGATTCCACTCGCGGGGGATCTGCCGAGCCGCCGGCGCGTCCGGATCGACGTGGCCTACGAAGGGGCCCCGGGGCGCGGCATGACCTTCGGCGAGCTCGTCGATCCCGATGGCCACAAATACCCGTCGCTCCACACCGACGAAGTGGCCCGATTGGGCGCGGTCGTGGCTCCCCTGCGTCGACCACCCGATCGACCGGGCGCGCGTGCGGCTCCAGATCGGGCGCCCCGCCGACTCCGGCGAACCCCAATTTTCCAATCTCGAGCTCCAGGCTGTGGCGAACGGACTCCCGCTCGGCGGCGCCGCCTCCGCCGGGCGCTGGTGGGAGGAGCAGACCCCGATTCCCACCTATCTGATCGCCGTCGCGATCGGCCCCTACGCCGTCCCGAAGTCACAGACGAGCTCGGCGCCCCAGCTCCTCCCCACCGCGGCCACCCGTGGGCCTTCCAGAACTGGGCGTATCGTTGGGATTCGGAGAAGGCGCGGGTCGACTTCGGCACCACCGACGAGATCGTCGAGTTCTTCGAGTCGCGCTTCACCCCCTATCCCTACGAAAAGGTGGCATTCGTCCAGGTCGCGACGCGCTTCGGGGGCATGGAGAACGCGGGTTGCATCTTCATCCAACAGGGGGCCGTCGACGGCAGCGGCCGCAATCGCGACACCCTCGCCCACGAGCTCGCGCACCAATGGTTCGGCGATTGGGTCGGCATAGCCGATTGGCGCGATGTGTGGCTTTCGGAGGGCTTCGCCTCCTATTTCGGGACCGTGTACATGGCGGAGGGGCGCAAGTCGGCCGAGCTCTCGGCGCTCATGGGCAGAAACGCAGGACCGCCTGCGCGCGCTGCCGCTCGTCCGCGAGCGGGCGATCCTCGCCCCACTTCCCAAGAATCTCGACGAGATCCTCAATGACGTCACCTACGCGAAGGGGAGCTGCGTCCTCCACGCGCTCCGCCGATATGTGGGAAACGACGCGTTCTGGCGCGGGATCAAACGGCACCTGGATCGCAATGGCGGGCGCGCCGTGCGCACGGCCGATTTCGCGACCGCCTTCGCGGAGGGGCGGGGACGGGGGCGAGCACCGTCGGTTTCATCGAGGCGTGGACCCAACAAACGGGCTTTCCCATCTTTCAGGTCTCGAAGCCCGCGGGGATTGCTGGGAATCGGATCCGATTCACGATCGAGCAGGTCCAAGCGGGCGGAACGTTCCCCTGCGCCTTCGACGCGGTGGAGATCGGCGGCGCGCGCCGAAGACCCACGCGATCCGTTTCGATGGCAATCGTTCGGTCACCGTCGAGACCGAGAACCTCGAGGCGACCGATCTGCGCCTCGATCCCGATCATTGGGTTCTCTTCGAGCGAAGATAGCGGGCGACTAGAACCGAAGCTGCGCCTGGAGTTGGAAGATCTGGTCGTCCTCCGGGATCGACGGCCCGCGGAATTCGTTGACGCGATATGTGTACGCCGCCTGGAGCGCGAGGTTGTGCCCGGCGAAGTAATAATTGACTCCGCCGGTCCAATCGTGGATCTGTGTCGTTCCGCCGATGGGGACAATATTGTTGTCGAAGTTGATGGCTGCGTAGCGGCCGACGACCTCGAATCCCCTGTCCTTCTCCTCCCCAAGGAAATATCCGGCTTGGGCGAAGCCGCCGGTCTCGGTGGAATATTGGAAATGCCCCGGCGCGTCGGCGAGCGCACCCTCGGCCTGGATCGAACGCCAGTAGCATTCGGCCGTCACGAAGATCCCCCATGTATTTCAGGGCGAAGTCGGGGCCCGTCGTGAAGACGCTGTATTGTGGCAATTGCCCCGCGGGGATTCCCCGGCCCCGCTGCGATGCCGAGCGGGTTGCCGCGGCGCTCCGGGTCGTACGCGGCCTGGAATCCGATCGCAAGCTTGGGATCCTCGGAGCGCAGCAGGTCGCCCTCGGAGTAGCCCGGAGGCCCGAAGGGATTCACAACAAAACGCGCCACGGTCTCGAGCCCCGAGGAGTCCGTCGTTCGAGGAGTTCGCGACGTTGAGGCCAGTCGCGTTGGGTCCGAGGTTCACGATGTTCGGCGTGCCGTTGTTGAGGCCGTCGCCGTTGTAGATGCCGAGGTACCACTCGAAGAGTTGCTTCTCGATGAAACCCCATCCCAACAATCCGACGTCGCGGTCGCCGACGACCGATCGGAACCTCTCGACCGCCGACACGCGGTCGGGGAGCTCGAGATCCATGTCGGAAGTCCACTGCTGGCGCGAGAAGGGGCGCTTCATCTGGCCGGCGCGCACGTGGAGCTCATCGGCGATTCGGTAGTCGAGGTAGGCGTCGCGGAGCCCCGGCGTCGTGGCGAGCTCGTAAAGAATCTTGTATTCGAGATCCTTGGTGAAGGCGAAGCCATTGATGTCGAGGCGCGCGCGCCGCACGTCGAAGCTCGCGCGGTCGTCTTGGCCTTGGCTCGTGGCGCCGGCGGCGTCGATGTAGGTGAAGCGGATCTGCATGTATCCGCCGATCGTCATCGCGAAGGTCTCGTCGTCGGTGAACGTGACCCTTTCCCGATTTTATAGGTGGTCTTCACCGGTGGAGCCGACGCCCTCGCCGAGTCAGCCGCCTGCTTTCCCAACGATTCGGAGAGCTCGGCGATCTCGCGCTCGATCGCGGCGCTCGTCTGTACGTCCGCGGCGCGCATCTCGATTCCCAACTTTTTCAGCTCCTCGAATTCCTTTTCCGTGAGGATGCCACGCTCGCGGAGGATTTTGAGGAGGCGACTCTCGACCGTGTCATTTTCTTATCGTCGTCGGAGCCCGAGGCGGCAGCCGCAGATCCCACGAATACGGCGGACGCCAGGAGCCAAGTCAGAGCAAGAATTCTGATGCATCGCGGATCAGCCGGGGACGGACAGGCGCCCGGTAGGAACCGCGATCTTAATCGTCACGAAGCGGATGCGAAGAGAGTGCTAAGGAATCCCCGCGAGCCGCGGGCGCGACCCGCCAGCAGGTCGCCCAAATAGAGGAACCCGAGGGCGACCAGGTCCGCCCCCGGGTTCCGGGTCAATCAGGAGGAAACGCGCTCGCAGAATCTCAGAATTTCAACTGAACCTGGAGCTGGACGATGTTGTCGTACTGCGTCGGCGTGGTCCCTTGAAAGCTATTGATGCGATATGTGTATGCAAGCTGAGCTTTCAGGTTGTTGCCGGCGAAGTAGTAGTTGAGTCCCCCGTCCAGTCAGTGATCTGCGTCGTGCCGCCGGCCGGAGTGATCGAGTTGTCGTAGTTAATTGGGCAAACCGTCCGGCCAACTCGGGACCCTTGTTCTTCTCTTCGCCGAAGAGATAGCTGGTTTCCGCATACCAACCGGTCTCCGACGCATATTGGAAGTGCCCGGGCGTGTCGGTGAGGCTTCCCTCGGCTTGGATTCCGCGCCAGTACGCTTCCGCCTGCACGAAGAATCCCATGTATTTCATGCAGAAGTCGGGACCCGCCGTCGTGAAGCTGTATTGTGCCATTGCGCCCGCGGGATGCCGCCGGCGCCCGCGGGAATCGCAAGCGGGTTGCCGCGGCGCTCGGGGTTGTACGAGAAGTTCAACCCGACGCTCGGCGTGATCTCTTCGTGGCGCTCGAGGTCCGACTCCGAATAGCCCGGAGGACCATTGGGATTGAAGACCAAGACCGCAACGAACTCGAGGCCGTTCGAATCATTGTTGGATCTCGTTCGCCACGTTCAACCCGCCGGCGTTCGGTCCGAGGTTCACTGCGTTCGGCGTGCCGTTGTTGCGCCCTTCGCCGTTGTTGACACCGACGTAGTACTCGATTTTCTTTTCCTCGAAGGTGCCCCAGAGCATCGCGCCGACGTCGTAGTCTTGAATGCCACGGAAGCGCTCCACCACCGAGACGCGGTCGGGGAACATCAAGTCTCCCGAGCTGATCCGGTTCTCGCGGCTGAAGACGCGCTCCATTTGGCCACCCTTGATATTGGCCTCGTCGCTGAAGTGATAGTTGATCCACGCGTCGCGCAGTGGATCGGCCGAGGCCGGATCGAACTCCAATTTATAAGTAACATCCTTGTTGAAGGCGAAGCCCGAGAACGCGATCCGCGCGCGGCGCACATCGAAGCTGGCGCGATCGTCTTGCCCCGTCGCTGTGGGGCCGTCGGCCTGGATGTAAGTGAACCGGATCTGGAGGCGTCCGCCGATCGTCATCGAGAACGTCGTGTCGTCGGTGAACGTCACCCCCTTTCCGAACTTATAGCTGGTCTTGATCTCAGGTGCCGACGACGCTTTCTTGGCATCGGTCGCCTGCTGTCCCAACTTTTCGGACAGCTCGGCGATCTCGCGTTCGAGCGCGGCGCTCGTCTGGACGTCCTCCGCGCGCATTTGAACGCCGAGCTTCGAAAGCTCATCGAACTCCTTGTCACTCAAGACGCCGCGATCCTTGAGGATCTTCAACAGTCGGGTCTCAACGGTTGCCTTCTTGTCGTCGTCGACTCCGCGTGCGTTCGCCAATCCCACGAAACTGAGGGTGGCGGCCGTCGCGGCCGATAGCAGGAGCAGTTGTTTCATTCGGTACACCTCGCAGTGGCCGCGCATGATCAAAGGTGGGATGAACAGGTCGAGCAGAAAATGTTCATTTCGTGTGAAGACCGCGCGCAAGTCACGCCCGCACGCCCTCTTCCTCGCGCAGGCGGTAGCCGACGCCGATCACGGTCTCGAGGCGGTTCCCCGCATTCCCAAGTTTCCGCCGGATCGCCGCTACGTGGACGTCGACGGTCCGCTCGAGGACGTTCGGCCCCCGACATGTGCTCGACGATCTCCTCCCGCGTGCGCACGCGCCCGGGGCGGGTCGCGAGGAATTGGAGGATCATGAACTCCTTGTGGGTGAGGTCGATCCGTTTCCCTCGGCCGCGACCTCGTGCCTCCCCGAGTCGATTCGGATGTTGCCGAGCTCGAGGACTTCGCCCACCTCCCCTTCCGTTTCTCTGCGTCGGAGCAGCGCGCGCAGCCGCGCCACGAGGACGCGCGGCGAGACCGGCTTCACCACGAAATCGTCGGCCCCCACCTCGAGCCCCGCGACGTGGTCGGCATCGTCGCTCCGCGCGGTCAGGATCAAGATTGGGATTCGGCCGGTGGCCGGGTTCCGCCGGAGCTGGCGGCACACTTCCAGGCCATCGATCGTTGGGAGCATGACGTCGAGGACGACGGCGTCGGGGATTTCTTTTTCGATCGCGGAGAGGGCGAGCCGGCCGTCGCCGAACGTGCGCACGCGGTAGCCCTCTTTCGATAGGTGGTGTTTGAGGAGCTCGGCGAGATCGCGCTCGTCCTCCACGATCGCCACGTTGCGCCCGTGAGTATTCTTGGTGGTCTGGATCACGGGCCGAAGGTTTGGCGAATCCCTTCGAAAAACGCCCCGGAAGCCGTGAAGTTTTGGTGAAGCCTCGACTCAGCGCCCGGGGGCGAACGGCAGGAACACACGGAAGCGCGAGCCGCGCCCCGGCGCGCTCTCCACTTCGATCCGCCCGCCGTGGACGGTCGCCGCATGCTTGGCGATTGCGAGCCTGAGCCCCGTCCCCCCGCCTCGCGCCCGCGCGACGGATCGGCCCGATAGAAGCGCTCGAAGATCCTTGGCAAGTGCTCGGGGGATCCCGACCCCCGTGTCGGATACTTGGATTTCGATTCCCTCGTCGCCGGCGAGGTGGACGAGGACGTCGACGTGGCCGCCGTTCGGCGTGAACTTCACCGCGTTGCTCACGAGATTCGAGACGCATTGGAACACCAACTCTGCGTCGGCGACGATCGGCGGCACTCGCGAGCTCGATTGGCAAAGGATCCGCACGCCGCGCGCCTTCGCGTTCTCCTCGTTGGTGGCGGTCGCGCGCCGCACGACATCCACGACGTCGATTGCCTCGAATCGGAACGACGCCGGAGGCGGACTCGAGCCGCGCCAAACGCAACAAATCGCCCACGAGATCCTCGAGGCGTCGCGCGTTGCGCACGATCGTCTCGAGGAACTTGCCGCGCGTCTGCATGGTCGAGCTCAAGTCGTCGCGCAGCGTCTCCGCATACCCGAGGATCGCCGCGAGCGGAGTCTTCAGCTCGTGGCTCGCGTTCGCCACGAAATCGACCCGCATTCGCTCGAGCCGGCGCAAGTCGCTCACGTCGGTCGCGAGGAGGATCGTTCGCCACTCTTCCCCTTCGTGTTGCGAACGGAGCAGCCGGCCACGCGGACCGAGCGCGGATCCTCCCCTCGAGTTGCACGTCGATTTGTTGGTTTCCCGAGGCGTCCACGAGGCGCTCGAGGAATCTTTGGATCGCATCGTTGCGCATCACCTCGACGAACGAGCGCCCGGTCGCATCGGGGGTGCGTCGAAGATCCGCCGCGCCGCCGCGTTGATGAGGAGGATCCGCCCGGCGGGGCCGAGGACCACGACCCCTTCGGCCGCGTTGTCGAGGATCGCGCGCAGCTCGCCGCGGTCCTCCTCCGCCTGTTGGAGGATCGCCATGCGGCGGTCGGCCACCGCGTCCACCGCGCGCGCCAGGTCCCCCACCTCGTCGGGGCGTTCGCTGCGGATGCGCGAGCGGAAATCCCCTCGGCCACGTCGCGCGCGCGCGCGACGAGCGAGGCGAGCGATCCCAAGAATCGGTGCTCGACCCATCGCGCCGCGATGGCGCTCACCAACAATGCGCCGGCCGTCGCGAAGGCGCCGATCGCCAAGTAAGCGCCGTGGGCCTCCTCGAGCCGCGAGCGGGCGACGTTCCTCAGCGCCTCGTCGGCGACGAGCTCGACCTGGTGCATCGAGCCCGCGTATTGTTGCCACGCCGCATAGGTGGCAATGACCGCCCCCGCGACCGAGATCGCGGCGCAGGCCGCGAATACCAACCAAAAGAGCGGCCGGCGCGGGGCTTCATGCCTCGCGCAGCCTGTATCCCACGCCGCGGACCGGTTCTCGACCATCTCGCCCGCGGATCCCAACTTTCGCCGCAGCGCGGTGAGGTGCGCGTCGACGGTGCGCTCGAGGACCGCCACGTCTCCCGGAGACGTTCTCCACGATCTCGAGACGCGTCCGCACGCGCCCCGGACGCGATGCCAAGAATCGGAGGATCTTGAACTCGGTCGCCGTGAGCGCGACCGGCGTGCCGTCGACCAGGATCTCGTGCCGTCCCGAGTCGATCCGGATCGCTCCCGCGGTGATCACCTCGGCCGTCGTCGCGGGCTCCGCGGCGCGCCGCAGGAGGGCGCGGACGTGCGCCACCAGCACCCGCGGCGAGAAGGGTTTCGTCACGTAGTCGTCGGCCCCCACCTCGAGCCCCGCCACGTGGTCCGCGTCCTCGGCGCGCGCCGTCAGCATGATAATTGGGATCGCCGCCGTGCGCAGTCACGCCGCAGGCGCCGGCAGATCTCGAAGCCGTCCATCGTCGGCAACATCACGTCGAGGATGAGGATGTCGGGGTGCTCGCGCTCCACCGCCGCGAGCCCGAGGGCGCCGTCGGATTGGTGGTGAACCTCGAATCCCTCGCGCGCGAGCGCGTGGCGCACGAGCTCCGCCACGTCCCGCTCGTCCTCGATCAGCAGCGCTGTCTTTCGCATCGGCCCTAATACTAGCTATCGCTCGAGCGTGAGCGAACCGGTCCCCGCCGGGAGCGTGCGCGAGATCGCGCGGAAGGTCGGCACGGCGACGCGCACGGCGAGCGGCCTCTCCAAAACCCAACGAAGCGTGGGGGCTCGCCGGCGGCGCCGGCGGCCACCTCCACCTCCCCTTCGGCGACGGGGACGCGCACCCGCCAGCCGGGACCGGCGATCGCGCGGGGCGCCACCTGCAGCTTCGCCGCTCGCGAGCCGCTCGACTCCCAACAATCCGTGGAAGATCGCGCCGAAGAAGCTCGCGTTCCAAGCCTGCGGCGCGTTGCGCAGCGCGCGGCCGGTCTCGCCGTCGAGGCATTCGTGGGGGAATGGCGGATCCCAACAATACGTCCTGGCGCGAGCAATCGCGGAGGATCGCGAGCGCGTCGCCGGTGCGACCCACCTTGAGGCGCGCCCACGCGTCCGCGTAGTTGAGCCAGGGCCACACGGCGCCGTTGGCGTAATCGCCGGGGCGGTATCCGAAGGAGGTGGGGCGGTAGGGAAGCTCTCGCGCACCCCCACGGCCGCCGGTTCGGAAGCAAACTATCGAAGACGAGCATCGCGCGCTCGACGGGCATCTCGCCGAAGAGCGATCCCACGATTTGGTCTTCGTTCACCTGCGGCGCCGTTTTCCCATCTTTCCATCGCTCGACATAGAAGCGGCCGTTCCAGAGGCCGCCGCTCTCGACGCGCGCGTCGACGGCGGCCTTCGCGCGGAGGTAACGATTCTCGAGCTCGGCCGCCTGCTGCGCGCCGTCGCGCCCCGTTTTCGTGGCATCGAGCAGATCGTGGAGCGCGGCAAGATAGAGGAACGACGCGTGCGGCGAGACTTTGCGATCGGCGAGCCCTTTCACATCTTTCCAATCACACCAATAGCTCCCGGCATCGGGGAGGGCGTCGCCGTCGGCGTCGCGCGATCCCAACCAAGCGGCCGCACCCTTCAGGTTGCCCGCGATCGACGCGAGGAAAGTCGAATCGCCCGTCCAGCGCGCGTAGCGGAACGCGCGGAGCATTGCATAACTATTGGTGTCGAGGTCGTCCTGGCGGTCGATCGTCGGGAGGATCGCCGTAGGAATCTTGCCATTGCGATCCTGCGCCAGGACGATCTCCTCGACCATCCGCCGCTCGAGATCGGGGAAGAGGACCGTGTGGAGGAAGCTCGCCCAGTATCCGTCGCGCTGGGTCATCTCGGCGTAGCCCATGATCGCCACATTTCCGTCGGTGAACACCTTCGTGAGCTGGACCGCCGCCCCCGAGTAGATCCGGAGGGCGTCGTCGAGCCCCGCGTCGCCCGTGACGGGAAGCCAACGATCGATCGCCTCGGTGGCGGCGGCGCGCGGCCGCGAATCGCCGCAACGACTCGAATGCCAACGAAGAGGAATCGGGCCACGCGGCCGAATCGAGAGCCGGCGGCGCCGCGCGGCGAGCGGGCGAAACAAAGTGGGCTTCGGCCGAGCTCCCCGCCGCGACCGATAGTTTGCAACTCCAGGTCTTCACCGCGTCACCGTCGATCCGCCCGGTCTTCGCGTCGCAGCGCATCGAGAGCGCGTCGCCGTCGAAGCCGCCGTAGGCGACGCCGTCGCGCTCCTCGGCCACGACGTTGCGCGTCCCCCTCGAGCGCGAATCGCCACACGATTTCCACGTCGCGCGCGCGATCCCCCATGTTGATCGGCGCGGACCGTGGCGAAGCCGACGGGCATCGCCCCCCAATAGGGCTTGCCGACGCGCGCCAGCGGGCAGAACGCCTCGAGCTCGAATGCCAACTTTGGGATTCTTGGGGATTCGTAGCGCGCGCGCGCGAAGGGCCAGCGGCGCGACGCGGCCCCCGCGAGCGACTCGCGCGCGGCCGCCTCGGCGCTCCCTCGCGGAACGAGAGCCCGCCCACCGCCACCTCTCGAGCCAGGCCCCGGAATTGTGGGATTCAGTCCAGATCCGCGCGGGGAACTCGCCGTCGGGGGCGAGCTCCATCGCCAAACCAAAATTGGCGGCGGGGAATCCGCTCGGCTCGCGGGTCCGCGCCGCCGAAAGCCACGAAACCCCGATCCCAACGATAGGCGGTGGCGCCCGCCGCGGAGCCCGCCGTCGCCCACCTCGTCGTACACGCGCACCGCGATCACGTTCGCCCCCGCGCGCAGCCGCGCGAGCGGCACGTCGTAGGCGCGCGGGCGGGTCCACGCCGTCTCGGCCTCGGGGGAATCGGCCGAGCCCTCCCACTTTTCGCCGTTCACGAAGACCTCGTCCGCGTCGTCGATCGCCCCGAGCTCGAGCAGCGCCGCCCCTCGGGGGCTTCGCCAGGTCGAAGCGGATCCGATACCAAGCAAAACCGTCGAGCCCCTCGAATCCTTGGGCTTCCCATGGGCGATCCACGGCGATCGGCTTCCACCCGGAGTCGTCGAAATCCGGCTTCGCGAAGCCCTTCTCGAGGCCGCCGTTCGTGGGATCGGCGGCGAATCGCCAGCCGGTTTCCAATGGAACGACCTGGATGTTCTCCCCTTGATCGCGAGCGCGATCGAGACCACGAAAATCGACGGGCCAGCACGGCTCTCCAACGATAGTCTTTCCTGTTCGTGCAACGCGAGATCCATGGCAACGATCTCCCACCCCGACACCATCGCAACACCACGCCCCCGCATGCGGATGGCGGCGGCGCTCGTCCTCGCGTTCGCCCCTGTTTGGCAAGACAACCCGACGCAGGGGCCCCCGCGTCGCAGGCCGAATCCCAACCCGGGGTGAAGCCTCCCCACATCGAGCTCTCCGAGCTGAACGCGGCGATCCGCCAGGGGCTCGCGAAGGGAAAGGCAAGGAAGCGGACATCGCTCGCGCCGCCCAATCCCGCGAGGGCCAACGCCAACTATCCGAGTTCATCAAGAAATACGACGGAAAGATGGAGTCGCTCTCGGCGCGCGTCATGCGCGCGACCCTCTCGCTCGCGATCGGCGAACGGGGTGAGGCGGCGCTCGATCTGGAGCCGGTGGTCGCGGCGCTCGCCGACACGCACTCGGGTCCCCAGCTCGCGCTGCGGATGGAGGCGCTTCGTTGGTATTGCGAGGCGGACCCGGCGAAGGCGCGCCCGCTCGTCGAGGCGCTCGCGGCGGGGACCCCGGCCGAGAAGAGCAAAGCCGCCTCGCTCCTCCTGAAGGTCGACGCGGTCACGCGGCTGCGCGAGGGGAACGACCTCATGCCGTTCACGGCGACGGCGATCGACGGCTCGGCCGTCTCGAATACCAGCTATCCAGGAAAGGTGGTGTTGATCCACTTCTGGAGGAGCGGCTCGGCCGACTCGATCGACGAGCTGCGCGCGCTCAAGTCGCTCTACCGGGCGAAGCACCGCGACGGCTTCGAGATCCTTGGTGTTTCGCTCGACGACAAGCGGATCCGCACCGTGCCGGGCGGCCGAGGAGCCCGCGGGCGACGGCGTGGAGGGGCTCCGCCGGTTCGTCGGCGAGTTCTGGCGTCCCCTGGGCGCAGGTCTACGACGGCGGCGGGATGGACTCCAAGCTCGCCCAGACCTTCAATGTTGGGAATCTCCCGGCCAACATCCTCGTGGATCGCAAGGGAAAGATCCGCGCTCTCAGCATTCCCATCGAAGACCTCCCGGACAAAGTTGGGAAACTCCTCGGCGAGCGCTGATCGCCGAGCTCCCGCACCACGCGCACCATGACGAAACACCAACGATCCGCACTCTGGACCCTCCTCGCCGCCGGTTGCGATCGCGGCCCCCTCTCGGCGCAGGCGACGCAGGGCCCGCGCGCGCGGTCGACCCGCCGACGCGCACCCCGGCGGTCCAGCGGTTCCTCGCCGAATCGAGCCCAAGATTCCGCGCCTTTGCGGCGCGCCACCCCGGAGCGTGGATCGCGATGTTCGACGAAGATTCGCAGGCGCCGCTGTCGATCGTCGGGAGCGGGATCCCGGTCCCCGCGCGCGCGCTCGCCGCCCCGGCGAGGGCGCGCGCCGCCGCCGACCGGCTCCTCGAGTCGGAGGCGGATTTGTGTGGGAGTCCCCGTCGCCGACCTGCGATTCCTCTCGGCGATGGAGTCGGGGCCGATCCGGGCGTTTCGTTGGCAACAGATGTCCGACGGCCTCGAGGTCCAAGGGGCTTCGTGGAGATCCAGCTCCACCGCGCGGGCGCGCCGTTTTGTTGGGATCCTCCGCGATCGAGGTGGCCCCGGACTCCGCGCGCGGGCGCGGCTCACGGCCGAGCAGGCCCAGGCCGTGGTCGCCCGGGACAAGCGATTGTTGGCATTCGACACCGTCGAGACGCGCGACCTCGTCATCTTCGGCGCGCGCAAGAACGGCTCGATCGAGGCGCGCCTCGCGTTCGCCGTGGAGGTGAGCCGAGCCCTCCCAGCGGATCGCCGAGCGGGTCCTGGTCGACGCCGAGAACGGCGCGATCCTGGAGGTGCGATCCCACATTTTCGACTCGAGGGTCCACGGGCAGGTCTCCTCCACGGTGCAACCCAACTTATCGCCGCTGGCTCCAACGCAGATCCTCCCGATCCCTGGGGTGACCGTCACGCTCGCCGGCGGCGGGAGCGCGGTCACCGACTCCCAAGGCAACTATTCGATCGCCGCGAGCGGCACGGGGCCGTTCAACGTGAGCGTGGCGCTCGTCGGCCCCGACCTGAACGTGATCGATCTCGCCGGATCCCCGCGACGGCGCAGGGGGACGCGCCGTCGCCCGACGGCAACGGCGGATATGTGGCTTCGCTCGATCCCAACCCGGCGCCGGGGAGACCTCCACGGCGCAGACCACCGCCGCCTACCTCCACTGGCTGATGCGCGGATAGTGTGGTATCGAAGCTCCCTGGCTACGCGCCGGCGTTCGCCCAGCAGCCGGTCTACGTGAACGAGGCGGCGACCTGCAACGCCTACTTCAACGACGCCGACGGATCGATTGCACTTCTATCACTCGGGGGAGCTGCGGGAATACTTGCTATTCGACGGTGCTCGACCACGAGTTCGGCCACGGGGTCGACGCCCACTTCGGCGCGATCATGTCCGCCTCGCTCTCGGAGGGGCGGCCGACATGTTTGCCATGTATCACACGCAACAGCCGATCGTTGGGCAGGACTTCTTCGGGCCGGGGAGCATCATCCGCACGGGCGAGAACGGCACCACCTGGCCCGCGTCGGGCTGCGGCTTCGAGCCCCACTGCGTCGGCGAGACATATATGGGATTCGCCTGGCAGGCGCGGAAGGCGCTCATCCAATCGCTCGGCGGCGCCGCCGGGAGCGCGGTGGCCGAATCGGTGGTGATGGGGGCGACGGCGCTGAATCCTCTCGATCCCGCTCGCGGTCCAGGAGGCGTTCCTCCTCGACGACGACGACGCCGACCTCTCGAACGGCACCCCCACTTTCCCCAACTATCCGCCGCGGCGTCGATGAAGGGCTTCACGCTGCCGGTGGCGATCGGGATCGCGATCGCGCACGCGCCGCACCTCGACACCTGGAACCAAACGATCCCCATCCGGATCGTCATGGACCTCACGCTGCAGAGCGGCGTTTCGCTGGGATCGCTCGCGGTGCAGTACAGCGACGACGACGGCGCCACGACCCAGAGCGTGGCGGCGAGCGCCACGGCGACCCCGGGCGCTACCGCGCCGAGATCCCGCCGCACCTCGGCCCCGCGGTGATCCACTATCGCCTCGTCGTCACTCAACAATCTGGGGGCGACGCAGACGATTCCGCCGCGGCGACGACGCCTACCGCTTCGCCGTCGGCGCCAAGACCCCACTTTTCCAGGAATCGTTCGAGTCGGGGAGCGGGCTGGAGCCATTCCGCGAGCGCCGGCGCCGATGATTGGCAAATCGGCGCGTCGCCCTGCCACCGAGGCGAACGCCTACGGCCTCGATCCGCTCGCGGCGGCCGACGGCGCCAAGTGGGCGGGGACCGACCTCGGCCTCCCGGAGCCGGCGGCAAGACCGGCTTCTACGAACCCAACTATGCGAGCGCCTTCGAGTCGCCGGCGATCAACGCCTCGGGCGCGCCGCACGCGGCTCCGCTACCGCCGCTGGCTCAGCGTCGAGGGGAGCCAGTACGACGTGGCGCGGCTCCTCGTGGCCGGCGCCGCGCTCTGGACCAATCCCACACAACCGGAGATGGTCGACGGCGCGTGGACCCTCCAGGACCTCCCGCCGCCGCGGCCAACCAACAATCGAATGTCACGATTCGCTTCGAGCTCTCGAGCGACGGCGGCCTCCAGTTCGGCGGATGGAACGTCGACGCGCTCGAGCTCTACGACCTGGCCGCGATCGCCGCTGGCTCTTACCAACTATCGTCCGGCTCGCCGACCACGCCGATCGGCACGAACCTGGTCCTGACCTCGTCAGGCGATCCGGGGGCCCCTTCGCCGTCTACCTCTCGGGCTCCGAGGGGCCGTTCAACGTCCCCGGCTTCGGCACGGTCGACGTCGGCGGCGACGCCCTCTTCTTCTACTCGGCGGCGCTCGACGGCGCGGGACACCACGCGTTCACCCTCCCGATTCCCAATATTCCGCTCCTGATCGGCCTGAAGCTCCACCTCGTGGGCTACGAGATCGCCCCGGGCGGATACCCACAAATCGGCGCGGCGATCGTCGTCACGCTCTCGTGACCGAATCCCCGCGCGCGGCGCCGGCGACGGGGAAAGATGGCTTCCGCATCCGCGGCACGGAGGTGACGCGCGTCGAGGCGCTCTCTCGACGGCGTCTTCGCCCTGGCGATGACGCTATTGGTGGTATCGGTCGAGGCGCCGAGCTCGGTCGAGAAGCTCATCGAGATCGTGAAGGGCTTCCGGCCTTCGGTGTCTGCTTCGCGATCCTGATCTGGATCTGGTACCGCCACTATAAATTTCTGCCGGTGGTACGGGCTCAGGACGTCCCGACGATCATCCTCAACAGCGTCCTGCTCTTCCTCGTCCTCTTCTATGTCTATCCGCTCAAGTACATATACGTGGTATTCATCGGCGGCCTGACGGGGCTCCAGCATTCGCAGATCACCCCCTCGACGGGCGCTGGCTCTTCGTCATCTTCGGCCTCGGCTCCGCGTCGGTATTCTTGGTCTTCGGCCTCCTCCATGTCGCACGCGCTGCGCGTCCGCGCGAAGCTCGAGCTCGACGCGCGGGAGATCTTCGAGACCCGGGCCGAGGTCGCCGACAACCTCTGGCTCGCGGCGGTCGGCGCCCTGTCGGCCGTTCTCGCGCTGACCCTCCCGGACCGATGGTTGGGATTCGCCGGTTGGAGCTACTTCCTGATTGGAGTCGAGCAGACGATCTGTGGGATCTACCACGGGCGCAAACGCCACGAAAAGTTCGGCGTGCGCTGAGAGGCGGCCGGCGGCGAGTCTTCCCAACGAAGCGAGTCCTCGCGCAGGCTCCTCCCGCTCCGCAGCCAGCGGAGGATCGGTTTGTGGTATTCGGCTGTGAAGAGGGCGGGGAGATCGGCGAGCGGGGTCATCCGCACGTCGACCGTCTCGCGGTCGGTGGTTCCCGACGATCCGCCGACGCGCCGCAGGAAGAAGAAACGCCCTTCCCAACCATACCTGCGCTTCCCCGCGCTGAAGCGCTCGCCGCGGAAGGCAAAGAATCGCTCGCCCACCTCCACGTCGAGCCCCCGTCTCCTCGCGGATCTCGCGGCGGAGCGCCTCGTCGTCGCGCTCGCCCGCCTCGACCTTCCCGCCGGGCAATCCCCAGCAGACCTGGCGCCCCGCCGCGCCGAGGTCGCGGCGGGTCGCCACCAGGAGGACATTCCCTCCTCCTCGAGCCAACCATAGACGCCCACGAAATCGGGCGCCGCGCGGCGCCTCTCGGCCGCCGCGCTCATTGGGCGTTCTTCACGTGCCCGTTGAACCAGGCGATCACGGTCTCGAGCCAGAGCTCGCGGTTGCGCGCCTTGAGCAGCCAGTGCCCTTCGTCGGGGAAGTAAAGGAAGCGCGCCGGCACGCCGAGCCGCTTCAGGGTTTGGAAGAGCTGGATCCCCTCGCCGATCGGCACGCGGTAGTCGAGCTCGCCGTGCGTCACGAGAGTGGGAGTCTTGAAGTTCTTCGCGAAACGGTGGGGCGAGCGGTCCTGGTATTGCTGGGAATCCCACGGCCGCCCGCGCAGATCCCACTCCGGAAACCACAATTCCTCCGTCACACCGTACATCGAATCCAAATTATAGACGCCGGCGTGGGAGACGAGCGCCTTGAAGCGGTCGGTGTGGCCGAGGAACCAGTCCACCATGTATCCGCCGAAGGAGCCGCCGAACGCCCCCATTTTGTTGGCATCGACGAAGCTCTGGGCGGCGGCCCAATCGCAAGCGCGCATGCAGTCCTCGTGGACAGCGCCCCCCCCAGTCACCGCTGATCTGGCTCGGTGAAATCCTGGCCGAAGCCGGTGGATCCGTGGGGATTGAGCGCCAACACCACATATCCGTTCGCGGCGGAAGATCTGTGGGTTCCACATGGAGCCGCCGAAGTTGTCGAGCCACGCCTGCTGCGGGCCGCCGTGCACCATCAGGAGGAACGGATACTCGACCCCGCCTTCATCGCCGGCGGCTTCACCAACCATCCTTGGATCTTCCCATCTTTGGCGGCCGGCACTCCGCGCGGCGTCGATCCACACCGACTCCACCTCGCCGAGCCCTTCACCTTGAAGAACGCATCGTTGAGGTGGGTGACCGCGGCGAGCCCTGGCCGTCGGCCGCGAAGCGCGCCGCCTCGCCCGGAGTGGCGCAGCGAGGCGAGGCGCCCCACGAGGAACGCCGCGTCAGGGGAAAGTTGGAATCCGCTGAAGTTGGCGCGCAGGCAGCGGCGGCTCGGCGCCCTCGACCGAGACGCGCCACACCGCGTGGGTCCCCTCGTCTTCGGTTCCCACGAAAAGCGACTTCGAGTCGGGAGCCCACACCATCTCGTCGACCCAGCGATCGATGTCCTTCCCCGCCGCGTGATCGCCCCGGTCTTCAGATCGAGGAGCTGAAGGGTGAAGAGGTCCGATTCGTAGCCCGGGGTCACTTGGGATCGGAATGCCACGTAACGGCAGCCGTCGGGCGACGGCGCGGGCGGAGCCGTCCCAGCCCGGATTGCTGGTGAGTCGCCGCGGCGCCTCCCCGCCGTCGACCGGCGCCGCGTACAGATTGAAGTCGGTCGAGATCGCCTCGTCCTTCTCGGCCCCCTGGGTATAGAAAAGAGTCTTGCTATCGGCGGAGAACGCATAGGGAATCGGCCCTCCAACGAAAAGCCGGGGGCGTCGAAGCGCGGATCGCTCACGCGGTGCCTCGCGCCGCTCGCGCGATTCGCGAGGTACGTGTGGGTGCGCACGCCGTCGCGCCACTCGACCCAATGGCGGAAAAGCAAATCATCGATGACCTTCGCCGGAAGATCGTTGGGATCGGCCTTGTGCTCGCGCACGTCGGCGCTGAACGCGATCCATTTCCCGTCGGGGAGAGCGCCGGCGCGGTCACGTCGGATTCGAAGTTGGTGATTTGCTTGGCTTCGCCCCCGGCGACCGCGCACGAGCCACGCCTGCGAGGTGCCTGTTTGCCCCGACACGCAGAGGATCTCCGCGCTGTCGGGGGTCCAACCGAGGCTGGAGGGATTGGTGGGAGCGTTGGCGAGATTGCGCGGCGCCGACGCGCCCGCCGAATCCACGATCCACAGCGAGACTCGCGTCTTCGCGCCGGGCGTTAAGGTGGGTTCGTTCACCACGAACGCCACCCATTTGCCGTCGGGGGATAGCTGGGGTCCACCAACGATGGCAACTCGAGCAGCTCCTGAATCGTGAGCGGCCGGGCTCTCGCGGGATAGGTGGGGAGTGCTTCGGTCTGCCGTTTGGGCAGCCCGCGCACGCGAGATAGGAAGTCGCAAATGCGAATGCCAGAGCCCAGTTTCTCATCGTTGGGAAGGATCGTTGGGAGCGCGGAAAGTTGGTTGGGAAGGCGTGGAGTCTACCCATCCGCGAATTTTCAAGAATATTTTTGTTGTGGACGGGGGCGGGCAAGTGTCCAATCTCGCTTTCCTTCCCCATTCGCAGGCCTCGGTGCTTGCGAGTGACTCACCCAACCTCAAACTTCGATGAAGAAGAAAGCCAAAAGAAGGGTGGCAAGGCCCGCGCGCGCAAGCGAGGTGGAGCCGGCCGCCGTCCCGCCAACGAAAGCCTCGAGGCGTACATGAAGTCCGCCATGAAGGGCCGTGGAAAGATGGGAATCGCGTCGATCGCAAGCGCGGTCAAGCGATCCGGCTATGCCACGGCGAGCCGAAATCTCATGAAGATGTGGGAATGCGTCTCGGCAACCGCCGAGTGTTCAAGCGCATCGCGCGCGGCGTCTACTCGCTCAAGTAGCGGCCGAGCTGATCGCGGGCCGGCGGATCTTGCGATCTGCGGACCGATGATTGGCAAACCTATAGTTAGGAACTCCTCCGGGGGCGGGATCGCGAGATCCTCCGCCCCTTTGTCATTCATGCCCCATTGCGATTGATTGGGGTCATTTCTGTTGGGGAGGCGCGGAGCGAGTCGCGCCAACGGCCGTCGCGCAGCGTCTCGGCGGTGATCGCTTCGTGGGAGATCGCGCCGCGGGCCGCGCCCCTCGGAGCCAGATCGCCTGCGGGCGATTCGTGGCGCACGCCGAGCCGCCGCTCGATCTCCCTGGAAATCGGCCGCTCCTCGATCACGCGCACGAGGACCGCCCCCGGCGCCTCCCGCCGATTCCCCAAGGAAACGTTCGAGCCCGGCGAGCGCCGCGGCGGAAGTGGGGCAGGCGGTCGAATGCTTGAAGACCAGGATCCCCTCGCTCCGCGAGCGCTCGAGCAGGCGCTCCCACTCGGCGGAGGTCATGGATTCGCGGGATGTTGGGCATGGCGGAATGCCAAGAGTGTAGCGGCGGCGGGCGCTCCGCCGCGGCGGCGGTCGCGCTGAAGCGGTTTCATGATTCTCTCCGGGCTGCGCGCGGCGCCATCGTCGCGCATCGCGGCGTTGCCCTCGTCCTCGGCGACCCTTTGGGGTCGCCTGCGGCGAGGCGCCTTGCGCTGCGCAACGATGGCTCGCGCTCGCCATTCGACATACTTATGAAACCGCTTCTGTGAATCTCGCCCCCTTCATGAAAGCCATCCGCCTCGCTCGCCCCACCAACGGCTCGTTCGTCCTCGAAGACACCCCCACACCAACGCCGAAGGAAGGGGAGGTCGTGGTCAAGGTGAAAGCCGCGGGGATCTGCGGCACCGATCGCCATCTTTGGCATTGGGACGAGTCGATCCGCGACGGCCTGAAGCCCCCATTCACGCCGGGCCACGAGTTTTGTGGGGAAGTGGCCGAGATCGGCGCCGGAGTCGCCGGATGGAAAGTTGGTGATTACGTCTCGTGCGAGATGCACCTCGTCTGCGGGCACTGCGTGGCGTGTCGCACCGGCGCGGCACACCTCTGCGCGAATCACCGCGTCGTCGGGATCCACCAGGACGGCACATTCGCACAATCTCGTGGCGCTGCCGGCGACGAACCTCGTGCGCCTGCCGGCCGGGCTCCCGCCGAAGATCGGCGCGTTCCTCGATGCGCTCGGCAACGCGGTGCACACGGCGCTCTCGACCGACATCGCGGGGCGCTCGGTCGCCGTCCTCGGCTTCGGCCCGATCGGCGCGATGACCGCGGCGGTGGCGCAGTTCTGCGGCGCGGGCGCGCTCTTCATCACCGACGTGAGCCAACACAACCTCGATCGCGCGCGCGAGTGGGCGAAGCGGCTCGAAGAGAAAGCGGGGAAGCGCCTCCCGATCTTCATCCACGACGTGCGCGGCGAGGGGCGGCGCGCGGCGATCGCGTCGGTGCGCAATGAAACCGGCGGCGACGGGTGCGACGTGGCGCTCGAGATGAGCGGGGCGGAAGTGGCGATCAACGACGGCCTCGAGATGCTCCGCCCCGGCGGCTCGATGCGGCTGCTGGGGCTCACCAAGAATCGCGGGCTCCAGCTCACCAACTATAATCGCGACGTGGTGTTCAAGGGGTCGACATGCGCGGGATCTTCGGGCGGAAGATCTTCGACACCTGGCACCAAATGTTGGCATTGCTCGGCGCCGGGCTCGACGTGGATTTCGTGGTGACCGACGAGCACCCGCTCGAGGACTTCGAGCGCGGCCTCTCGAAGTTCGATCGCGGCGAGGCGATGAAGGTCGTCCTCTACCCGAACGGAAAACCCAAGTAAGCGCCCCGGAACCCAACTATGTTCGACGCACTCAAAGGCGAGGTTCGAAAGCAGGTCGACGACATCCGCGCCGCCGGCACCTTCAAGGAGGAGCGGATCCTGCTGGGCAAGCAGAGCGCGCGGATCCGCGTGGCCCAGGGGGAGGTCCTGAATTTCTGCGCCAACAATTACTTGGGATTGGCCGACGATCCCGAGCTCATGGCGGCGGCGAAGCGGGCGATCGATCAGTACGGCATCGGCCTCGCGAGCGTGCGCTTCATCTGCGGCACGCAGGATGCCCACAAAAAGCTCGAAGCAACGATCAGCGGATTCTTGGGAACCGAGGACACGATCCTCTACAGCTCCTGCTGGGATGCGAACGGCGGCCTCTTCGAGACGATCCTTGGGGAGGGAGACGCCATCGTTAGCGACGAGCTGAACCACGCCTCGATCATCGATGGGATTCGCCTCTGCAGGCGGCGCGCTTCCGGCCGAAGCGGGGCGACATGGCCGATATGGAGCGGTGCCTCACGGAGCGCGCGCCGCGGGGGCGAAGCGGGTGATGATCGCCACCGACGGCGTCTTCTCGATGGACGGCGACATCGCCGACCTGAAGAGCATTTGTGACTTGGCCGATCGTTACCAAGCGATGGTGATGGTCGACGACTCGCACGCCGTCGGTTTCGTTGGGAAGTCGGGGCGGGGCACGCCGGAGTATTGTGGGGTGACCGGGCGGGTCGACGTGATCACCGGCACCCTCGGCAAGGCGCTCGGCGGCTCGCAGGGGGGCTACACGTCGGGGCGGCGCGAGATCATCGATTTGTTGCGTCAGCGCTCGCGGCCGTACCTGTTCTCGAACACGCTCGCCCCCCGATCGTCGGCGCGGCGATCCGCGCCTTCGAGATCCTCTCGGCGACGGGCGCGAAGCGCGAGAAGCTCGAGGCCAATACCCACTATTTCCGCGAGCGGATGGCGTCGGCGGGCTTCCAGATTCGCCCCGGCGTTCACCCGATCGTGCCGATCATGCTCGGAGAAGCAAAGTTGGCAAACGACTTCGCGCGCGAGCTGCTGGCGGAAGGCATCTATGTGATCGGGTTCAGTTTTCCCGTGGTGCCGAAGGGGGCCGCGCGGATTCGCGTGCAGGTGTCGGCGGCGCACGAGCGCGAGCACCTCGACAAGGCGATCGCTGCGTTTGCGAAAGTTGGGAAGAAGCTGGGAGTGCTCGCGTAGGAGTGGGGTCGGGCCCGCCCGTGCGGCGTGGATCGTTGGGAAAGGGGGAGACTTGCGGGCCGCAGGGCTTGGGCGCCGGGGGTGGGTGAGTCCCGGAGCTCAGACATGCCCGCGGTAAGGAACCCCACGGAACCATCGCGCCGCGGTCGCAGCGAGTCGCTGTGACCACAGCTTTGTTGCGATCCCACCAATCGTCACATCGAGGACCGCGGGCAAACTCGCCCGAGACCCACCCACCCCCGTCGCTCGAGCACTGCAACCTGCAAGACTGCCCGGATCCCAACGATCTACGCCACGCGGACGGGACCCACTCCATTCCTGCGCTCCGCAACCGATCACGACGGTAAGCGCTCGCACGTCACGCATCTGCGGTGACGGGATCCGTGGCAGACCCTACGCGTGATCTCGCGGCGAGAGGATCAGAGACAGACAGGTAAGGCCCCCATCCCCCTTCTCGAACTCCGAGAGGTCGAGCGCGATCGTTGGGATTGCGCGGCGGGCGAGCTCGGCGGCGAGACTCGGCGCCGAGGCGGAGACCAAGACCGTGCCCGCCGCGCGAAGGACGTTCGCTCCAGGCGTTTCGTTGGGATCGACGTAGACGATCTCGCGGCCGCCGAACGGCGCCGAGTCGAACTCCCCACGCACGCCGATGAGGAGATCGTCGGTCGCCGCCGTCACGACGCTCTTCAGGTGGAGCGCGTTTCCCAACAATCGGACGGGGACCACCCGCAGGCCGTCGCGCGCCGCGATCCGCGCGAGCGCCTCGATCCCGGCGGCGCTCGTCCGCGCGCTCATTCCCACGAATAGCTCGCCGCCGATCCGCAGGACGTCGCCGCCGTCGAGGGTGGCGGGCCCCTCGATCCGCGCAACCGGCAGGAAGCGCGCGACGGCCCCGAGCACCGCGTCCACTTCGCCGCGGCGCGACGGCGCGCCGGGGGCGCATCCGACTGCCCGCCGCTCGAGCACCACCGCCGCGTCCTCCACGAACACGCAATCGGGATAGTTGGAATCGGCGTCGAGCTCGATCACCTCGAATCCCAACGATCGAGCGCCGCGGCGTAGGCCGCGTGTTGGCGGCGCGCAAGCGCCACGTCGATCGGGGCGCGCCGTTGCGCGGACGAGACAGCGGATCGTAGCTGTCCGCCACGCCGCGGACGATTGCGAGCGCGCGCCGGTCGGCCTCTGGCCGGAGGCTTGCGCGAGGCTTGATCGCGCGCCGCGCCACGCGCCCTCCCTACTTCCGCGCGCCCTTCGCCTTCCCGGCGGCGCGCGATCCCAACAATAGCTCGGTCACCAGCTGGTCGAGCCGCTCGTACTCGAGCCCCGCCTCGCCGAGGCCGCGCCGGTCGACTTGCAGCGATCCCAACTTTCGGGCGCTTTCCTTGGTGTAGCGGGCGGCGAGGTCGGCGTGGTCGCGCGCGTGCTTCTGGATGGATGCCAACAAATCCTGGATCTCGGGGTGCTCGCGCATCTCGCGCGCCTTCTCACGGAGGATTCGATAGGTGCGCATCGAGCCGCGCGCGAAATCCTTCACCCCGTCGCGGTCCTCGGTGCGGTAGGCGTGCGCGTCGAAGTGGCGCGGCCCTCGTAGCCCGACTCCTCGAGCAGCCTCACCAAGTAAAACGCCGCCTTCGGATTCGCCGAGCCGAAGCGCAGATCCTGGTCGTAGCGCCCCGGGCACCTGATCGTTGAGGTCGATGTGGAAGAGCTTCCCGCATGTCGATCGCCTGCGCGACCGCGTGGTGCATGTTGAGCCCGGCCATGTGCTCGTGCGCCACCTCGGGATTCACCCCAACCATCTCGTGGTGCGAGAGAGTCGTGATGAATGCCAAGCAATGCCCGGTTGTCGGCAAGAAAATGTCGGCGCGCGGTTCGTTGGGTTTCGCCTCGAGGGCGAAACGCAACGAATATCCCTGGTCGACGGCGTAAGCGCACAAATAATCGAGCGCTTCCCGCAGCCACTGGAGCGCGGCGCGCGGATCCTTCGACGCGTCGACCTCGGTCCCCCGCGCCCGCCCCAAAAACGTAGACTTTGGCTCCGAGCTCGGCGCCGAGATCGATCGCCCGCATCGTCTTCTGGAGCGCGTAGGCGCGCACCCGCCCATCATTGCTGGTGAAGGCGCCATCCTTGAAGATCGGATCGGTGAAGAGGTTCGTCGTGGCCATCGGGATCACGATCGCGTGGTCGCGGCACGCCGCGCGGAAGTCGGCCACGAGGCGGTCGCGCTCCTTCGCCGTCGCGTCGATCGGCACGAGATCGTTGTCATGGAGGCAAACGCCCCAGGCCCCGACCTCCGAAAGCAAACGAACCGCGTCGATGGGATCGAGGCGCAGGCGGGTCGGCTCGCCGAATGGATCGCGCCCCGGATTGCCCACGGTCCAGAGGCCGAAGGAGAACCGATCGTTGGGTTTGGCGGCGAAGGGGTCGCTCATGGATGTGTGGTGATCGTAAAGTGGGGATTCGTGCGCGGCCGAACGATCGAATACGCGATCGGAAGCCCAAGGATGATCCCCCAGATCCCCGCCGCCTTGAAGCCGATCATCAGCGACACGAGCGTGAAGAGCATGCTGAAGTGGAACCGCCGGCCGAAGACCTTGGGCTCGAAGGTGTACGCGGCGATCAGGCGCACGGCGCCGTAGGCGATGAGGCTCTTCACCAACAATGGCGAGCCGCCGCTCGCGAACGCGATCCACGCGATCGGCAGCACGGGCACCACCTGGCCGACAATCGGGATCAATCCCAAGAAAAACGTAATGACGCCGACCAGCAGCAGCGAGGGAAGCCCAAGGATCCACAGCACGAGGACGATCACGGTCGTCTCGACGAGCGAGATGATCGCGAAGGCCTCCAGGATCGATCCCACCGAAGCGGCCACCTCCATGAGCGACTCGCGCACCTCCGCGTAGAGCCAGCTCACGCGCGAGGACTCGAAGCCGCGCACCTCCTCGGTGATGTTGCTCCGGTCGATGAGGATGAGGAAAGCAAACAAAAGGGCGAGGAAGACGGTGGTCACCGCCGAGATCACGGCGGCGACGAACCCCGAGATCCAGTCGACGGCGACGCTGAAGCCCGAGACGGCGGGCCCCTGGCCTGGGCCCGCCGCGAGCGATGTCGTCGCGGGGGCGGTGGCCGTTGCGCCGGCGGCGCCGCCCGCGTTCCCCAGCAGGTCGTCGCGCAGCGAGGCGGCGGCGCCGAGCGCGCGGTCCGCCGCGCGGGCCACGATCGGGTACTCCCGCGCAGCGTCTCGTACTGCTTCAGGACCGCGTCGCGATACTTGGGAAACTGGTCTTTGAAGCGCACGACCTCGTCGTCGACGCGCGGCACCATCAGGAACACGAGCCCGACGACCGCGCCGAGACATCCCAAGAATACGCCGGCGACGAGCGCTTTTCTTGGGATTCGCGGCAGCCGCGGCTCGAGCCACGCCACGGCGCGCCCGGCCGAGTAGGCGAAGACGAACGTCAAGAATATGAGCAGGAAGAAATCGCGCAGCCAATAGAGGAGCCCGATGAAGACCGCCCAGATGGCGATCCGCCGCGCGAACCACAGCCAGTCCTGGAACGCGACGCGGGGTTGCGGTCCGTCGGCCATGGGGTCCTCAGTGGTTTCCTTTTTCTTGGCTTCGCGGAATCGCGCCCGCCACTCCTCGCGGTTCGGAGCGCGCTCCGGGATCGTACCCGCGGGCTTCGGATCCTTGGACACGAGATCCACGATGTTCGACATGACCCGCCGCGCCGCCCCGTCGAGCACCCAGATCTCGGCGAGCGGGAGGGTCGTCACGACGAGCGACCCGCGGCCGAACGGCATCCGCCCCAGCGTGGCGCCGACGCAGGCGCCGTCGGCGTCGATCGAGACGCACCAGCGCTCCGCCGGCGGAATCCCAATCATCGTATACTTGGGTTTGAGGTCGTTGAGCGGGTCGCCGAGGATCCCGCGGATCGTCGTGCCCTCGAAGGCCGGCTGCTCGGTGAGCGCCATGATGGAGTCGCCGCACTCGACCAGGCCCAGCCCGGGGATCGCCCCCAATGCCAACAATGGGCTCCCTCGGGCATCGCAAAGAATAGGAGCGCCGTGCCGCCGGCGCGCGCGGTCTCGAGCGCGTCGATCACCTCGAGGAAGCGCTCCTCGTCTTGCCACAAATCCCCCACGGGGCCGACGGCGGCCACGCTTCGGCTGCGGCCGCGAGAAGAGCGGCTTTTCTTGGGTGAACGGATGATTGGCAACCGCCACGCCCAGCAGCGGCGCCTGCTCGACCGGCGCGTTCGCCACATCGAGGCCGCGCCAGAGCGGATGGACGTTGTACACGCCGTCGCCGCCGCTGAAGCCGATGTCGGTGTGGCGGAGCCACGGGCGCGCCGAATCGGTCATCGGCGTGGCGTAGGCGCTGATGTTGTCGGGGCGGTGGGTCTCCGATTGCCAGAAATCGAGCGGCGCCCCCGAATCGCGCAGCGGCGCGAAGTACACGCGCGCCGCCCGGACGCGCCCCCTTCGGGTGCGCCTCGACGCTGCGCCGCTCGGGAAAGCAAGCCATCCGGCGCGCCATGTTCGCATTCTTGGCAAAGAAAGCCGCCGCGGTGGGGCGGCCGAAGAAATCGAGGAGCCCTTCACCGGCGGCCCACGGCGCGTCGGCCACGGTCTTCACCACATATCCGCCGAGGTTCACGTTCGCTCGCGCCGCCTCGATCGCGCGCCCCTGCGCCGCGCCGCGCAGCTCCTTCGCCGCGTCGACCATCGCCGCCACCGAGTCGAAATACGCGGAGAGGCCGTCGCGCGCGAAGGAGTCCTGCATGCACCGCGCGCGGTTTGCCAACATTCGCCCGTCGCTTCGCCAACTTTCGCCGCCGAGCCCCTGGATGAATCGATCGACGTCGCACATCGCAACGCCGCAGTCGAGCTCCACGATCGCGAGCTCGCCCCGATCCCCCAGATCGAAGATCCGCTCGGCGTCGGCGAAGCGGGCGGGCATGTCGAGCCGCAGGCAGGGACGCAAATAATCGACTCCGCGCCGCGGAGTCCCCGGCGCCGCCGGCGGATCGATGCGATTGCCCGCGCGCAAAACCGCGTCGCGCGAAACGAACGCATCGGCATCGGCCGCGCCCACGTCGCGCGCGCGAGCGAGCGCGGCGCGTCGGCGAGACCCCACCAAATGACCGACGGATCGTTGCGATCTCGCGCCACCTGCTCGAGGAGGATCGCGCGGGCCATCGGGCCGGGCGCGCCATAGTTGGGTAGCGGCAGCGCGGCGCGGCACCCCGGCAGCATGATTGGGATCCACGCGACCGCCGCGCCGCGGAGCGCCGGGCGCGCGATCACCAACAATCCGAGCTCGTTCGCCTTCTCGATGAGCGAGCGCGGCGCGAGGCGCCCGGGGATCACGATCGCATTGAAGCCGAGCTCCTTCAGCGCCTTCACTTTCTTGTCGGAGCCGAGCAGCCCGCCCGGCCGAAGGAAGGTCACCGTCTCGTAGCCCGCGTCCTCCGCCGCTTTGATGGGAATCGCCTCGCCGTTGAGGGTGATCTTGGGGCCGTCGATTCCCAACGATCGCACCCGAAGACGACGCTCTTGGAATCCACCACGGCGCCGTCGCGCAAGAGGGTGAGGGTCGCGCGATAAAGTTGGGGATCCGCCGGGCTCCATAGGAGCGGATTCGGGATCGTTAGGGTTTCGCTCTGGCGGGTGGTCGAGCTCCCGGGAGCGTGAGCGTGCGCGACGCCGACGCGACCGCGGCCTCCCGCCGCCGGCGCGATCTCGGTCTTCACCTCGATCGACGCGCCGTCGGGGGCGAGGCTGTGGCAGCTCGCCTCCACGCCGACGCTCGCCGCGGCGCCGAGCGCGCACTGGATGTCGACGTCCTCGACCGTCCACGGCGCGGTCTCCTCCATCCCCACATTTCCAGCGATGCCACCGATCATTGGCATCGAGGAAGGGAGCCCCGAGAGGCGGTCGGTGAGCCGCACGACGAGCGTATTCTTGCCTTTCGCCACCGCCCCCGAGATGTCGCACGAGAAGGGCGTGTCGCCGCCGACGTGGGAGCCCACCTCGACGCCGTTCCACCATACTTGGCAACTCTCGACGACCCGCTCGAACACCACCCGCAGGCGCTTCCCGCGCGGCAGCTCGTTCTCCGTCGGCACCGTCAAACGCAACCAAAAGATCCCATCTTTCCCCGCGAAGGCCTCGGACTCATCCAGCACCGACGGCACCATGATGCGCGTCCAACCGTCGGTGGGGCCGCCGGCCGGGAAGCCCTCGATGATTCCGCGATCGGTGGGATCGTGGCGCGCCTCCCAGGTTCCGTTCAGCGAGAAGACTCTGCGCGGGGATTCGGGCGATTGCGGCGGCGCGAGGAGGGCGAGCGCCGCCAGGGCGGACAGAACCGTGGGCATGGGGGCGGTACGGTTCGCGTTCGGAGTGCGTTAGGTGGGTTCGGGGGCGGGGGAAAGAGGCGGAAGGATATTCGACTCGGCGGCAGGATACGCACATGAGAAACCCCGATCCGGGCGAGGTTCCCAAAGCGAAGCGGGCGGCGCGCGACGACGGGGCGCGGGGTGCGGGCGGTGCCGGCGGCGCGCCCAGCGGCCTCGATCGCAGGGGTTTCCTCGAGGCGGCGGCGGCGGCGCTGCTCGCGGCGAGCGCGCCGCGGCGCCCGCACCAGCATCCGGTTCCCAAGGATAAGGAGCTGCCGGCCGAGTGGCTCGCGGGGCGCGCGCGCCGGCGGGCGCGAGCCCTACCGCGGCGACCAGCTCAAGAATCTTGCGTTTCCTTTAGGTGGGATCGGGACGGGATTCGTGGCGTTGGCGGGGAACGGCGAATTGGTGGAATGGCAGATCTTCAACAATGTGGACAAGAAGGCGTACTTGACTTCTCACTTGTGGCTTGCAACTCCTCGGGAGAAGGAAGGCTACGTCCGGCGAGCCCTCTGCCACATGTCGCGGTCGCCGATCGTGATGACGTCGCGCTCCGGCGAGCAGTTGGGATTCGCCGAGGCGGGATTCGTCGGCGAGTTACCCGATGGGAAGGATCCTGCTCCGGGATCCTGAAACTCCGATCGAGGCATCGATCGGGAGCTTGGAACCAATGATCCCGCTCGACGCCAAGGGGTCGTCTTTTTCCAGCAGCAGTGATCGAAGTCACACTTCGGAATGTTGGGAAGAGCGCAATCGAGCCTAACATTGACGCTTCGATCTCCCCGATGCCTTGGGCGACACTCGGGAAAGAGTCTTCCAGGCGAGCGAGTATCCGGCGTGACGCTACCACTGAAGCCATCGATGGGCCTGCGCTGGCGCGGCGTTTCCTTTGGTCGCTTGACGTACGCGGTCGCGAAGCTCACACGTCGTGTGCGACTTCTATACTTGGGAGTTACGGTGCCCGCCTTCGAGACCGGCGAGACTGTCCACGAGCTGAGGAGTGGATTGGAGCCCGGGCCTGGTCGGCGCGGATCTGGAGGGAATCGAGGTGGTTGTCGTCGGATCTCGACGCCGAGCCTCCCGGAGATCGAGGACCTGCGCCGGCTGCGGGCGTGGGTGGAAAGGTAGATCGTTGGCTTGGCGGGAACCGTGATCCCAAAGCATGCGGCCACTGAGTACTCGATAGCTTAGGTTTCCCGGAGCGGAAGCAGCCTCGTCAAATAGGGCTCCGGGCAGCCGGACCCGGATCTCGCGTCATTTGAATCCAACTATGATGGATGGACCATCGAAGGAAAGGCGTTCGGCTCCGGGACTCGTCCGGGGACCAGTGAATTGGCAAAATCCGACTTCGGGCTGGAAGGGTGTGGGGTTTGTGAATTCGTTCCAGCCGGATTCGACAAGTCCGTTGGAACATTGACATCCCCAGGGAGTTCTCGATCGACCGGGAGTTACATCCATCTGCTCGTCGGAGGGGAGCAGACGCGGCAACGGAGCGCGTCGAATTGATCGTCGATCGGGAAGAAGGAGCTTGCAGCATCGGGTCGGAATTCAGAACAGCTCATTCCCGTTTCGTGGATGTGCGCGCCTTCCGTGGCCGGAAAGCCAAGATTCGAGCTGTCGACCAGGGTACCCGAGGGGTGGGGACACATACCTACTCTGACCACGTCGCAATGTCGGACTCCCCACAAATAGAAAACCCAACTTGGTCGCCCGATGCTGCGGATGAGTGGTTGCGATGGTTGCCCAAGACGCAGCCCGGACCTCGTGGAGCCCTGCGCGGCGATGCGCCCGCGAACGTGATCTCTATGCCAATGTTTTCGCGACTGAGCACCGTGAGCGGACTGCAGCATCTCATGATCTGGTCGGCGATCGCGATGGTCGATCCAGGGGCAACTCCTCCTCAGGGGTCGCCCCCGGCAACGACGAAGGAGGGTCGATGGCAATCGCATGCATTGGGGAGAATATCCATCGCGAGTCCGGCGGGGCGCGACCAGGAGAACTCGGAACGATGGAGCGCATCGCGTCCGCACTTCCTCCGCACCTCTGCATCGGGATCCCTAGGAAAGAAACTCTCCTTAGCTCCAGGTGCGGTGACCACGGTTGCGATCTCGTTCTCGCCTGGCATTTCCAATCGCCACCTATCCGGGAAGAATGTTGGGAATCAGTACGCGAAGTGGTGGAAGGACGCGGGGATGTGGCGCGGGACCTCGCGGCGAACCTGCCGCGGCTCGAGGAGGTGACGCGCAAGTACACACGCGCGCTCCACGACTCGACGCTCCCGTGGCCGATCGTCGACGCGGCCGGATCCCAAGTATGCATCGCGCGCTCGCCCACATTAATGTGGCTCGGCGACGGGAACGTGGCGGGCTTCGAGGGGCTGGGCGAGCGCGAGGGTTGCTGCCCAATGAATTGTTGCCATGTGTACAACTATGTGCAGACGGTGGCGCGGCTCTTTCCGGAGCTCGAACGGAACGTCCGCCGCCTCGACCTCGAACACCAGCAAAACGTCGACGGCGGGTGAACAATCGGATCGCGGTGCCGATCCCCAACAAACCGAGTGGCGAGCACCCGTTCGCCGACGGCCACCTCTCGACGATCCTCAAGACCTACCGCGAGCACCTCAACTCCCCTGACGACGCGTTCCTCCGCTCGCTCTGGCCGAATACCAAGAAAGCGCTGGACTACGCGATCCGCGAGCTCGATCGCGACGACAACGGCGTCCTCGAGGGGGCGCAGTGGAACACCTATGATCAGGTGGTGACTGGCGTGAACACTTTCGTCGGCACGCTTTACTTGGCATCGCTCCGGGCGGGCGAGGAGATGGCAAAGCGGATGGGCGAGCCCGACCTCGCCGCCCGCTATCACCAACTCTACGAATCGGGTGCGGCGCGTTACGCCAAGACGGGCTGGAACGGCGAGTACTTCGAGCAGCGCGGCGGCACCGAGGTGGGCGCGGGCTGCCTCGCCGATCAGTTACTCGGCGAATGGTGGGCTCGGATTCTTGGTCTCGGCACGTTGCTGCCGCGCGAGCAGGTGCGCACCGCGCTGGCCTCGATCTACAAATACAACTTCCTCGCCGACTTCACCAACTTTCGCCACCAGCAACGGGTCTTCGCCGATGGTAAGGATCGCGGGCTCCTCAATTGCTCGTGGCCGAAAGGTGGGCGCCCCGGGACCGCGGGCTACCCCGGCCGCCCGATCCTCTATTGCGACGAGGTGTGGACCGGTGTGGAGTACGCGGTCGCATCGTTGATGTTGTACGAGGGGATGACCGACGAGGCGCTCGCGATCGTCCGCGCCGCGCGCGACCGCTACGACGGCACCAAGCGCAACCCCTGGAACGAGATCGAGTGCGGCGACCAGTACGCACGCGCCATGTCGAGCTGGAGCCTATTGTTGGCATCGCAAGGATTCTGGCTCGACGGCCCGGCGGGCGTCCTGCGCCTCGATCCCATCTTTTCGCCGGAACACCACCAATCGCTGTTCACGGGACCGGAGGGGTTCGGCGTGCTCGGCGTCGAGACCAAGGGTCCCGCGCGCGACACGACGCTCGAGGTCCTCGACGGACAGTTGGTGTTGCGCGAGGTGAGGCTCCGCGCGCCGGAAGGACACACGATTGCTTCCCACGAATCGGGAAGCGCCACGGGGGCGGGACGGATCGAGGGGAACAATGCCAACTTTTCCTTCGGAGAACCGCTAGTCGTTGCTCCTGGAAGGCCTCTTACTCTTCGGACACGGGCTGGGAATCGATAGCGGATTCCATGGGAATCGACATCGATATTAGAAGCGTTCCTGGCTTTTCTGCATACATCGCTATCGTTTGGATCGTGCCGCTCGCTTCCACCCTGGCTGCCGCCAAGCGACTCGGAAAGTTTGGATTTCGGTTCGTCTACATCCTGATCCCGCTCGCGTCGTATGCCACCTGGTCGCTGCTCTTCTTTCCAGGATTCTTCAGCACGAATCCGACCTGGAACTTCGTCATCGACCCGCTCATCCTGGCGATCGCGACACCCGTCCTCCTGCTCGCACTCGCCAAGTTTCCAACGCGCGAGCCCGCGCTCGGTCGATTCCCGCTAGGGCTTGGGATTCCGTCGGGCATCGCACTCGGAATCTTGGTGTGGGCCCTGACGCCTCCAGTGCAGCTATACATGCACTGAGCGCAATCGAGTCGAGCGCCACTCACCGCTACCCCAACGATCCATGAGTCCCGATATCATTATGATCATGGTCGTGCTCTCTCTCCGTCCTTCGTCACGACCCTCATCGCCCACGCGATCGGCCGCGTGTACCTCCACCCATCGCACATGCTCCTGCCGCTCGCGGCCTACGCGACTTGGGCCTTGCTCATGGGCATCGCGCCGCAACGAAAGATGCTCGGGAACCTCTTCATCGATCCATTTTTGTTGGCGATCGCGGCGCCCGCGCTCTTCCTCGTCCTCGCCAAGTATCCGATGAGCGCGAAATACCACGACCACGTCCATGCCCGCTTCGCGATCCCGTTCGGCTTCACGCTCGGCGCCGTCATTTTCGCCATCGTTCCCGCCCTCGGCGAGTGCTGAGCCGCCGCGCGCCCGCCACCTTATTGTTGCTTCGTCAAAACGAAGTGCGTCGCGAGCGGCGTCGCCACGTGTTGCGTCACCGCGAAGCCGAGCGCCCGCAGATCGATTCCCCGAGAAGCTGCTCGCCTTTCCCAAGTATCACGGGCGAGAGCGCAAGATGCATCTCGTCGACGAGCCGCGCCTCGAGGTATTGGCGAATCGTGCTCACCCCCGCCGAGCCGGATGTCGCGCCCGCGCGCCGAGGCGGTCGCGCGCTTTAGCGCCGCGCCGATTCCATCGGTCACGAAATGAAATGTGGTGCCCCCTTTCATTGGGATCGGCGCGCGCGGATGGTGTGTGAGAACGAACACATCGCAGTGATACGGCGGCTCGTCGCCCCACCAACCTTTCCATTCGTCGTTCGGCCACTTCCCACGTATCGGCCCGAACATGTTCCGCCCGAGGATCCACGCGCCGATATTCTCGAAGCCGCGCGCCGCGAAGTCGTCGTCGACGCCAGTCTCACCTTCGGCGGCGGCACCGTCGCCGCCGCCGTGGATCCGCGCGAACGTGCGTGTCTTGAAAACCCACTCGTGGAGCGCCAAGCCCCCTTCACCGAGCGGATTCTCGATACTTTGGTTTGGGCCGGCGCCGAAGCCGTCGAGCGAGAGTGCGAATGCGCGGACGCAAAGCTTGGTCATGGGTGTGAGACGGACGCGCCGGGCGGCGGCATCCGAAAGAAGCGGCCAAGAAAATAGGAATGTCCCATTTTCTTGTCGATCCGCGCCGGCGCGATTCGACGTGAAGATGACGCTCGGCCCCGCGGCCGCCGTCGAATCCCAAGGTGAACTCCATGAATCAGTATCTCCTCAACATCATGCAACCCGACGGCCCGCCTCCCGCCCGCGAGCAGCTCGAGCGAATCATGGGCGACGTGACCCGGCTGCGCAGCGAGATGAAATCCGCGGATGCGTGGGTTTTCAGCGGCGGGCTCCAGCCACCGGCCGCGACGAAAGTCGTGCGCCCGCGCGGCGCGCAATCCGTGATCACCGACGGCCCCTACGCCGAAGCCAAGGAGCACATCGGCGGCTTCACGGTCATCCGGGCGGCGACCCCGCCGCCGCGCTCGAGTGGGGGCGAAAGTTGGCAAGCGCCACGACGCTCCCCGTCGAGGTCCGCGCGTTCCGCGAGGAATGCGCCTAGGATTGGGAAAAGTTTTCGTCCCGGCGCCCGCGCGCCTCCACCCGCGCGGCGCCCCTTCCGAAATGTGGTGTGGGATTCCATGACACCGTCGCAACCGCTCCAACTCGCGTTCGCCTCCTGGGGCGGCTTCGCCCTGAAGACCTTCTTCACCTGAGGGGTCACACCGCTGCTCGGTTCGGGCATGCTCTACCTCGGTGGCCTCTCGGCGATCGTTTCGGGCGTGATGGCAATCTGGAATGGCGGCGACCGCCGGCAAGGGGCGATCGCGGTTGCGATCGCGAGCGCGGCGATCCTGGCCGGGCTCTTGATCCAGCGCGCCGGCTCCTGCCCCGCCTGAAAGTTGGGATTCCGGTATTCGTGGGATTCGGCGCGACCGCGTTTGCGCGTCCCGAAGCTCAAGCCACTGAACAGCACGAGTGCCGCCACGAGTGCGCGCCGCGAGTCGCCGCCGCCACTGACGAACCGCATATGCTTCCCAACCCTTACGTCTTTGGCGAACTTGTCCGGGTCCGATGCCTTCGACCACGCCAGCGCGGCCATACTCCCAGGTGCTGCGTTTTCGAAGTCGCAGATCTTCGTCTTTCACGTTTTGAATTTCACTTCCATCGACAGAAATAAAACCTCCTGACTTTGGATCGTGCAACAGAACTCCAAAGCGTTCTCGCACAGAAAAATGTCCACTGAACAGTGGGTCTCGGTTCCACTCAGGAATGTCCCTTTTCGCCTCTAATGCAGGTACACGAAGTTTCGATAGTACTCGCCAACGTAATGGTACTCGTCGCCAACATAATGAGGCCCCAGCTCTGATGATGCGAAGCTGTCCGGCGTCGTAACTGTAGTTGGGCCTACGTTCCCGCCGGCGAACTGAGGTAGTGCTTGCACAAACTTGATAAGGTCATCGCCTGGCGTGCCGACAGGAAAGCGAGTCCAAGTCAGGTCGAGTTGGCACAACCGCCTTAGCATTGGGTTTGCTTGACAAGTATGCCGATGTTCCATTCTTGATGTTAATGTATTCCACATATGACTCTCTTTCGGTTCTTGAGTAGTCGTATGACACACGGAGGACGTCGAGGACGACTACGTCAGAAGTTCCTGTGGACTGTATTTCATTCGGTCGAACAAAACCATAGTCCCGTCACGGGCGCATTGAACAGTGTCCACGGATGAAACGGGTCCACGAAGTTGTTGTTCCTTGCGGCAAGCGCCCAACCGTCCGAGTACTCCTTATCAATAATCCTTTGCGCCCATGTGTAGTCGGATCTGGAGTCCAAATAGACCCACAGTCCAATGATAAGGATTACTCCGAGCGCAACGAATGTCTTCTTCATGGTTGCATCAGTGTGACGAGTGTTACGGTAGTCGTCGAGACCTACAGTTCGGTTCAGCAGGTCAACTATTGAAAGGTAACTTTTTGACGGTGGTCCGCAAATCTTTCGCCGCCGCGAACGCAATGTCTTCCAGCGCCGCGTCCATCAGTGATTCGCCGCCGAGCCTGCCGACCCCGGCGTGCCGAACGCTTCTGCGCGTCGGATCGTCGGGATCGCCGAGCCCCGCGTCGCGGAAGGCCTTGATCCGCTCGAGCACGAAATCGCGCACCTCCTGCGGCCGGTCGATCCCAACGAAAGCGCCGCGATGGATCACCCCGCCGCCGCGCTCGTGCTTCACATTGCCGCCGCCGCCGGCCGTGTGGACGATGACATCCGCGATCCCGAGCCACCGCTGGACCGGCCCCTGGGAGATCTCCACGTCCTGAACGTTGGCGAAGGTGATCGTCGCCTCGCTCACCACGATCGCCCCCGTCCGCGTCCGGAGCGCCCGATCGGTCACCACATATTGGCGCAGGTCGTAGTCGAGCCGCACCGCCGCGCACATGAAGAGGAGGATCGCCAACATTACGGCGCCCCCAGGATCAAGGCCAAGATTCCGACCAAGGCGTGCGCCGCGAAGGCGCTCCCCACGATCGCGATCAGGATGTGCGCCTCCACGAGCGTCCCGAGCCAGAGCATCAGATAGCGATACTTCAGATAGTTGGGAGCCGCGCGGAAGACGCGCGCGTCGTGCGCCCCTCGGGCACCCGCGGCGGCTCCACGGGCAGCTTCAGGAACGGCTCGAGCGCGCGCACGATCCGCCCCGGCGGCTTGTACCGCGCGCCGACCGCCGGCACGACCCGCGGCGGCGCCTCGGGCTCAAGCATGGGATCCCCGCCGCGGATCGCCGCGGCCGCCTCGCGCAAGCCCGCCGCCACCTCGCGCAGCGCCGATGCCACCTTTTCCGAATCCCCAACGATCGCCGGCGCCGCGGCGCCTGCCGGATGAGTGGGATCGCGGTGCTCGCGCGCGCCGCGCATCCGGATGTAAAGATAATCGCGGATCGCGTCGAACTGGTCGGTCCCCACGATTCCCACCTCGGGCGACGCGCTCCCCGACGCGGTCTGGATCTGGACGCTCCCGATTCCCAACCATCGCTCGAAGAGGTCGCGCGTCAGGTGGATGTCCTGGATGCGCGCATAGGTGAGATAGTGCTCCTTGCGGAAGAGGATCCCGTAGGAGACCCCCACCCCTCGCGATCGAAGCGGAAGCGGAGCGTGTGGTATCGGAAGTAAAGGAACGGCAGGACGAACGGCAGCGCGATGAACGAGAAGACCGAATACAGGATGTAAAGGGTCAGCAGCGCCCTCTTCGGCCGCGTGATTCCCATGACTTCGTGCTCGAGCGCCGCGAATCCGGCGGGGTCGGTTGCGGGGTCCACGAACCCATTCGTAGCGTTTGGCGTCTGGCTTGTCGATCGCGCGAGCACCGCGCGCCGCTAAGATGCGCGCCCGCGCCCGCGACTCGCCAATCCCACGGAGCAACGATGGATGTGAAACCCAAGAGCTTCTCCCAAGCGGCGATGCGAAAGCACACCCGCCGCGGGCGCCACTACGATCCGAACGAGGCGCGCAAGGGGCCGTGGCTCGCGGTCGGGATCGCGATCGCGGCGGTGGTGCTCCTCGCGGCGGCGGGCGGCGCGTACGTCGCGTTTCGCTCGGTGGACGACGATCGCCAGGCCAAAGCCAATCGCATCCTCAAATCCCAACAATTGCTCGCCGACTTCAAGCAATACCGCGCGGCCCATCCCGGCGACGACCAGATCGAGGCGGTGGCGATGTACATCCAGGACCGGCGCAAGGACATCCTGGAGGATGAGGATTGGGCCACGCAGGATCTGTTGCGTCAGCTCGACTCGCAAAAGCAACAGCGCGAGTTCCGCCACCAAATCGACCGATTGTTGGGAGACGTGCGCGCGCTCGCCAAGGATCCCGAGTCGGCCGTCACGATGCGCGACAAGGCGGCGCAGCTCGAAAAGTTGCTGAACCAGCTCGACGACGACCGCGCCAAGGAGATCAAGAATGAGATCTTCCTCGCGCGCGGCACGAGCGCGATCGCCGCCGCGGAAAAGATGGTGAAGGATGCTGACGCGCTCGCCGCCTCGGGGAGCGCGATTACGCGAAGCTCGTGGCCGCCTACGACAAGGCCGACAAGGAGCTGGCCGATGTGCTCGTGGCGCAACGCTTCCCGAAGTCGAAGGACATCCACGACGAGATCGGGATGAAGATCAACGATCTCTCGGAGAAGTGGGCCGAATCGGGCTCGGGCTTCGGCTCGGTCCCCGCGCGCAATTTGTTGGATCCGCGCGAGTTCGCGCCGGTGCAGGGCGACACCCGCGCGCCGTGGCAGAGCTCCCCGGCGCCAAGTTCACGATGTCGGGCGGAAAGTTGGTGATCGAGGGGTGAAGCCCGAGAAGGTGCAGGGGCCCGGCGAGCGCGCCGGTGTGGTGTTCTGGTCGCCGACCCCCGAGACCGCGATCCACCACTATGATGGTGCGGCTGCGGGTGAAGATCGTGAAGTCGGGCTTTTCTTTGCTTGCGCGCTGCGGCCGGGGATACATGCGCCACATCTTCGAGTTCGAGGCGCTCCCCCGACAAGAACGCCGGCGACGCGTTCGCCCCCGTGGAAGGGCACACCTACGAGATCACCCAGCGCGTTTATGGCAAGAAAGTGAAGACCGAGATCCAACCCAAGGATACGGACGAGCCGCTCCCCTCCCCGCTCGAGACCAACACGACCGCGCGCGAGGGTGGCATCGGATTCCAGATGAAAGTGGGATCGAAGATCGAGATCGACGCGATCTCGGTGAAGATCCTGCGCTGAAGATTGTTGGGATCGCCGTGGCCCACAATCCCTCCGACGCGATGGTGAGGCTGCTCCACGTGGCGATCGGCGGGGTCTGCATGCTGGTATCGTTGGTGATCGCGGGCTTCGGATTGATGGTGACGCTCGGCAACCGCGTGCCCGCCGCCGAGGGGGCGTTGCGATGGGTGGGATTCGGGCTGCTGGCGGCCGGGTTGGGCGGATTCTTGGTGTCGGGGGGATCGTCCTCTGGCTCATCGTGGATTGGCGGCGGCACCGCGGGGAGCGGAGCCACCGCCCGTGAGCGCCGCCCCGCTGCGCCTCGGCGCCCCCTATCTCGCCGCGCGACCCTGCATCGAGGGCTCGGCGACGATCCCCAATTTTCCCTTTCGTTGGGAACGCCGGCCGAGCTGATCGACCGGCTGCGCGCGGGCGAGCTCGACGCGGCGCTCGTCTCGTCGATCGAGGGGTTCCGCCGCCCCGGCTACCGCTATGTGCCGCCGGTCGCGATCGCCGCCGACGGGGACGTCCGGAGCGTATTGTTGCTTTCGCGGAAGCCGCTGGCCGAGTGCGCCGCCCTCGCGCTCGACCCGGCGAGCCGGAGCGGCGCGGCGCTGGCGCAGGTGGTGCTGCGCGCCGAGCTGGGGCGCCCGATCGAGGTGATCGAGCTATCGTTGGGATCCGATCCGTCGCGCGCCGGCGCCGATTGTTGGGTTCGGATCGGCGACGCGGCGATCCGCGAAGCCCGCGCTGGGGGGCGCGGGTCCACGACCTCGCGGCCCTCTGGAAGCGGCAGACCGGCCTCCCCTTCGTCTTCGCCGTCTGGCTCGTCCGGCCGAATGTTGGCATTACGGCGGCGCACGCCTCCGCGCTCCGCGCAGCGCGCGACAGGGGCGTCGCGCGCGCCGCGTCGCTCGCGCGCGAGGCGGCGCGCGCGCTCGAGCTCCCCGAGGAACTCTTGCGTTCCTACCTAACCGACGCGTGCCGCTACGACCTCGACGCGCCGGGGATGCGCGAGGGGGCTCGCGGAATCTCCATCGGCGCGCCGCAGCGCTCGGCCTCGCCGATCCGCGGATCGAGCCCGCGCCGGTCTGAGCGGCAGCGTTTTCTTGTAATGGGGATCGCGAACCGCGATTCTTCGCCGATGCCCCCGGAGCAGAACTCTCGCAGCAGCGGCACCGCAACCATGGCCAAGAGCTCGAAGCCCACAAGCTCGTCCGCGCAGCCTCCGGCCGACGGCCGACCGGCGCGCGTTGCGCGCGTCACCGCCGAGCAGCTCGCAACGCAACAGCGCGAGATCTCGGTCGCCGAGTTCTTCACCAAGAATCGGCATTTGTTGGGTTTCGACAATCCGCGGAAGGCGTTGCTCACCACCGTGAAAGAGGCGGTCGACAACTCGCTCGACGCGTGCGAAGAGGCGGGGATCCTCCCCACGATTCGGGTGCGGATCGACGTGGTCGCCGCGCGCGACGGCACGATGCCGACGCTCAAGGACGCCGACCGATTCGTGGTGACCGTGACCGACAACGGCCCCGGGATCGTGAAGGAGCAGATCCCAAGGATCTTCGCGAAGCTCCTCTACGGCTCGAAGTTCCACCGGCTGCGGCAGGCGCGCGGCCAGCAGGGGATCGGGATCTCGGCCGCCGGGATGTACGGCCAGCTCACCACCGGCAAGCCCGTGCGGGTCATCTCGCGCACCTCGCCCAACAAAGCGGCGCACCGCTTCGCGATCCAGATCAACACCCAGAAGAACGAGCCGATCAAGCTTCGAGGAGGAGACGATCGATGATTGGGAATACGAGCAGGGAACCCAAGTATCGATCGAGCTCGAGGGCGCTTCCAGCGCGGGCGCGGGTCGGTCGACGAATACTTGGAATTGACGGCGATCGCCAATCCCGCACGTGGAGTTCTTCTACAAGCCGCCGGAGGGGGCGGAGAATCACTACGCGCGCGGCGTCGACGAGCTGCCGCGGCCGCCGAAGGAGATCAAGCCGCACCCCTACGGCATCGAGCTCGGAATGTTGCTGAGGATGCTCCAGGACACGACGAGCCGCTGGCTCGTCGGATTCTTGATGACCGATTTCTCGCGCGTGAGCGCGCGCGTGGCCGACGACATCTGCAAGACGGCGAAGCTATCCCCACAAATGAAGCCGCGCACCGTGGTGGGACACGACGCGGAGCGGCTGTATCACGCGCTCCAGAGCGCCAAGATCATGGCGCCGCCGACCGATTGTTTGTCTCCGATCGGCGAGGAGGCGATCCTCGCGGGCCTTTACAAACAGATCCGCGGCGAGTTCTACACGGCGGTGACGCGCCCCCGCGGTTTATCGTGGGAATCCGTTCGTGATCGAGGTGGGGATCGCGTTCGGCAAGGATCCCGCCGCCAAGCGCGAGGAGAAGAACGAGGAAGACGCGGCGCCGCTCGCCGAGGGTGAAAGCGCCGACGGCGACGACGAGACCGAGCTCGCGCGCGTGACCCGCTTCGCGAACCGGGTGCCGCTCGTTTACCAACAATCGGCCTGTGCCACCTATCAGTCGGTGGTCGACACGTCGTGGAAGCTCTATGGCCTCGGCCAATCGCGGGGCGCCGTGCCGCAGGGGCCGCTCGTCCTCTTCGTGCACATGGCGAGCGCGTGGGTACCGTTCACCAGCGAATCCAAGGAAGCGATCGCCGACTACGACGAGATCAAGAAAGAGATGAAGCTCGCCCTCCAGGAGGCGGGGCGCAGACTTGGCATCTACATCCGCAAGCGCGAGCACGCGAAGGACGAGTGGAAGCGCCGGAATATCTTTGCCTTGTACATCGGCGAGGTGGCCGAGGCGTGCGGGCGGCTCAAGAAGGGGCAGATCAGCGTCGATCTCCTGAAGCGCCGATTGTTGAAGATGGCCGAGGAGCGCACCGGCGGCGAGGAGACCGATCGCATGCTCCGCAAGCAGCGCGAAGACCAAGAAAAGCGCGAGCACACGATCGTCGTCACCCCCGAGGGGGCCGAGGGGCGGTGCCGAAGCTCCTCGCGGAGAGCGCCGGCGGCGGGCTCGCCCGAGGCCGGCGCGCCCGAGCCCGGCGCCGCTGGTGAATCCCAAGAAGGCGAATCCCAAGAAAAGAGCGGGCCCCCACCGCAGCCCAGGGGAGCTCTTCCCCGGCGCGATTCCCAAGAAAACAGCGAACAAGAAAGCGACGCGGGCGCCGCCGCGCGCGCCGAAGGGCAAACCCAAGAAACGGGGGCGCTGAGCGCGTTCCTCACACCCGCGAATCCCAACCCCAAGTATCCAGGATCGACGACCCATGGCCAGCAGCGCCGCTAGAAAACCCAGGACCTCCAAGGACGTGGAAGCCCGATTGGTGGGATTGGCCGACGCCGTGATCGACTCGGCGAAGGCCGGCCGCGAGCCGGCCTTCGAGATCCCCGTGCGCGCGCTCTCGAACGTGGAGTTCAGCAAGTCGCGCCGGATCATCGAGCTCAAGAGCAACAAAACCGACCGCACGCTGCTCAACCTCTCGACCGCGAAGAAGTTCATGCAGACGATGCTCGTGGGCGACGCGCTCTCCGTCCTCCAGCGCGAGGGGCTCTCGCGCAGCCTCCGCGAGATCTACTACCGCACCAAGCACACAATCGAAGGAAGCAACGAAAACACCTTCGACGGCCAGGAGGAGAGCGATCCAATCATCGAGGATCTCGAGGTCACGCTCGCGTCGCTGCGCGAGGAGCTCCACGTGCGCGCCGAGTCGGCTGGGAGCCTCGTCGGGCCGATCACGCTCGTCGACGACGGCGACACCATCGATTGCGCGCGCCTCGGGAAAGGTGGGTATGCGGTGCCGTCGATCGTCGAGCCGCAGGAAGTGCGGATCAAGCGTTGCACGGCCGACTTCGTCCTCCTCATCGAGAAAGGGACGCAGTGGAACGCCCTCAACGAAGACAAATTCTGGAAACGTTACAATTGCATCCTCGCTCACGGGGAACGGCCAGCCGCCGCGCGGCGTGCGCCGCCTCGCGCGCCGACTCCACGACGACTACAAGCTCCCCGTCTACGTCCTCGTCGACAACGATCCTTGGGGATATTACATCTATTCGGTCATCAAGCAGGGCTCGATCAATCTTGCGTTCGAGTCGATGCGGATGGCGATCCCCGATGCCAAGTTTCTCGGGCTCTCGAGCCGCGACCCGCAGACCCACCGCCTCCCGCGTAATGTTGGGATCAAGCTCAACGACAAGGACATCGCGCGCGCCAAGGAGATCAAGGGCTATCCCTGGTTCCAGAAGAAGGAGTGGCAGAGCGAGATCGACTTCATGCTGAAGAGCGGCCTCAAGTACGAGCTCGACGCGCTCGCCAACAAAGACTTCCGATACATGACGAAGGAATACTTACCAAGAAAGCTGAAGGACAAGGATTGGCTCGACTGACCATGCGTGCGCCGGCGTCGAAGACCAAGATTCGGCCGATCGCGGCTCGCGACCTCGAGGTCCTCGTCGCGCACCGCCGGAAAATGTGGGAAGAGATCCATCCCAAGAAAAAGGCGGGGCTCGACGAAGCCGACGAGGTCTACCGGCGCTGGTTCCGGCGCCAACGAAAGCTGAAGCGGCTCGACGGAGTCGTCGCGGTCGATGGCGCGGGGCGGCCGCTCGCGACCGGTTGCGTGTGGCTCTACGAGGTGCATCCGCGCCCGGGGCGGCCGGGCCCCTATGAGCCGTACATCATGTCGATGTACACGGAGCGCGCCGCGCGCGGGCGCGGCCTCGCGACGCGAATCGTGAAGGAGTTGTTGCGTTGGTGCCGCGCGCGCGGCTTCGACGGCGCTCTTCCTCCACGCCTCCGACGTCGGCCGCCCGATCTACGAAAAGTTGGGATTCACTCCGACCCGCGAGATGCGCCTTCGCTGGGCGAAGTGACGGGCGTCATCCGCCGCCCCTCGAGGGTGATCTCCCACGCGACTCCGCGCCGCCGCAGCTCCGCCGCGTAGATCGAGTCGCGCCGCAGCCGCCGGGAGACCGCGGTCGCGAGCGCGGTTGCCACCAATAGCGGCAGGACGATCGCGTAGTCCCCAGACAGCTCGAACACCATGACCGCCGCCATGAGCGGGGCGTGGGTCGTGGCCGCGCTCACGGCCGCCATTCCCACCAATGCGTAGGCCCCCGGCGGGCCGACCGACGCCCCCACCAACTCTCGAAGGCGATCCCCAACAATCCACCGAGGACAGATCCCAAGAATAACGACGGCGTGAACACGCCCCCGGGCTCCCCGAGGAGACCGAGGCGGTGGTGGCGAAGGGCTTCGCGACGAGCAGGACGAGCATCATCGCCCATCCCAACTTTCCGCCGAGGACGAGGTTGATCGCCTCGTAGCCGTTCCCCGTGACCTCGGGGAGCGGCAATGCCAAGAATCCGACGATGAGCCCCCGCCGCGGCGCGCAGCGGGAGCGAGAGGCGCAGCCGCCCGAAGAGCTCCTCGCCGCGGTGGAGCATTCCCATGAATCCGGCGCCGCACGCGCCGGCGAGGATCCCAAGGATCGCGTGGAGGCCCAGCTCCGACTGCGACACCATCGAAAAGGTCTGCACGCCATAGATCGGACCGCCGCCGATGGCGAAGCGGGTGGCGGCCGTGGCGATCGGCGTTGCCACGATGACCGGGAGCAGGACGTCGAGCGCCGCGAAGCCCGCGACGATCTCCACCACGAAGAGCACCGCCGCGAACGGCGTGTTGTACGCGGCGGCGAAGCCCGCCGCCGTCCCCGCCGCGATCAGCGCCCGCGCCCGCTCGGGGGATCCGTAGAAAGTTGGCAATCGCGCCGGCGAAGCCGCCGCCGAATTGATGATCGGCCCCTCGCGCCCGATCGAGCCGCCGCCGACGATTGCAAACCAACAGCCGAGCGCCTTCGAGAGCGTCACACGCAGCGAGATCCGGCCGCGGCCCAACACGACCGACTCCATCACATCGCCCACGCCGTAGCCGCTGCCGAAGCGGGCCGCGACGATTCCCATCGATCCGGCCAGCAGCCCGCCGGCGCATGGCAACAATAAACGGGCGGGCATCGGCACGGCGCGGAACGAGCTCAGGATGTCGCGCGCGCCGTAAAGCCAACGAAGAGCCCCTCCATCGTCCAGCGGAACGCGATGGCGAAGAGCGCCGCGCCGAGCGCGGCGGCGGCGAGCCCCGCCGCGAATGCCAACCAAGCGCGCGGCGCCGCGAGGGGGCGCCGGCCTCGGGCTCGGAGGGATCCGCTTGCTCGGACGGGCCGCTCGAAGTTTCGTTGGGATTGCCGCCCACACCCCCATTCTAGGAAGTGTGGGCGGCGTTCCGTTGCCGAGTTACTTCGCGCGCGCGACGATCTCGTACGTCACGTTGTCGCCGTGCTGCTGCGTCCAGAAGAATCGCCAGCCCCCTCGAAGGGCTTGGGATTCTTGGCGCCGAGGAGCCTGTTCTTCCCGGGGTCGCCGCTCGAGACGTGGATCCCGGTGATCTCGTTGTCGCCGTCGTTCTGGAAGCCGTTGGTCGTGGAATTGGCGAGGAGCATCGAGTCGAAGGTGGCCGAGGCGTCGCGCCCCTCCGCGAGGATCCGCACCGGGTCGGGGGCCCCCTGCGCGCCGTAGTCCACCTTGCAATCCCACAAAAACATCGAGTCGAGGGCGTTTCGTTGGGAATGGAGCGAGTCGCCGGCGTCTTCGCAGACGGCGACCAGATCCTTGGTGAGGAAGGTGATGTTGTCGAGCCCCGTGTGGACCTGGTCGCACTTGAAGAACAACGTCAAGAATCCCGTCGACGCGCCCCGAAGCTCTGGGTGATCTTGAAGAGCGCGCCGAACCCGCCGAAGTCGGGGATCGCCTGCGACTGATTGTTGGTATCACCCGTCTCGGTGAAGAAGAACTCGCCGAAGTTCGTCCCCGGGCGGAAGACGCCGTTCTCGGGGCGCTTGAACGGCGTGCCTAGCTTGCTCTTCGCGAGCGCGTTCGAGTCGAACGGCGTGGTGCCGTCGACCGCCGTGTCGTGGATCGTGATCCACTTCGTCGCGAAGATGTTGCCATAGGTGTGGAGATCCTTCACGTCCTGGGAAAGGATGTCCGCGTCGGCCTGCCCCGCGTGGAAGACGATCGGCTGCCCGGGATTCGCGATCGACGCGACCTGGAGCACCTGGAGCTTCCCACCTTTCGAGAGGTCGTGGGTATCGTTGGGAATGAAGCGGTAGATGAAGCTGTTGGGTTGGCGCGCGTTGTTGTTCACGGCGCCTTTCGCCCCCGACACGTCCTCGGAGATCCAAAGATTCCCTCGTCGTCGGATTGGATTCCCTCATATCCGCCGCGGCCGAAGATCCCCGACATATCCTTGACGATCGACGGGAAGCCCGGGGTCGCCTGCCACACGCCGCCCGACGTGGGGGTGAGCTCGGCCGTGAAGAGCAACACATCGGAGAAGGGGTACCAGGTGCTTCCGTCGAACGCGGGAAGATAGTTACCATCCTCGTCGGTCGCGGCGAGGACGGTTACGCGGTGCGCCGCGTCGGCGTCGACGTTCACCCGCGTGATGTATCCGCGGGGCACATTGTTGGCATCATGCCGGCCGTTCTCGTGCCCCTGGAAGAGGAAGTGCGAGCCGTAGTTGTATTGGGGATCGGCGCCCGTGAGCCCGGGGAGGATGAGATAGGTGTTCTTGTCGGGCTCGGTATGGGTGGCCTCGACGAGCACGCCGGGAGTCTGAATCGCCCCCGGCGACGGCACGATCGGGCCATCGCTGAGGCAGCCGTAGGTTTGGATCCGGAAGCCGTCGACCGTAAAGGTGGGATTCTCGACCGCGGTCGCCCCGGTCACGACGGGCGAGAGGACCACGTCTTTCCCAACGATCCGCGGCGAGAGGACATTGGGGCCGGACGCCCGGCGGACTTGGTGTTGGCGCTCGCGACCGGATCGGTCTGGGCCTGCGCGCCGAGCGCGAAGGAGGCGAGGCAGAATCCCAACGATAGAATCGTGATGGGCCGGCGCGGGCGCGAGACGGGCGCGGGCGGAATCGGAATGCGGAGAGCGTCGGAGTCGAGCATGGCGGTGGGACCTGGGTTGGGGAATGCCAACAAAAGGCGGCGCTTGAATGAGGGGCGGCGCGATCGTCGGCGCGGGTCACCGTAGGCGGCGGGATGAAGCCGCTCCGTGGCGCGAACGAAGAGCGCTTGTGGCCGCGCCCCCGGCCCCACCCCCGCCCGTCCGTGGGGGCTCGGTCGCCAATATTTTTCCAGTACCCGGTACTGCCACTCTCCCTATCTGCCCGCGGCGTGAGGGCGCTCCCGGCTAAACCCGGGGATGCCAAGCCTGCTCTGCCATGCCCTTCTGGAATCCGTCCTGCGGATCGGGGTGGGTGCTCGAGTGACGGGGGTCCCGGGCACACGTCCCGCAGCTTCACGTCTCCAGAAGCTCGACCCGTGTTGCGGGGTGCGCGCGAGTCGACGGATCAGGCAACGGTGCCGGCGCTTCTGGCCTTCGGGCCTCAGGCGCCGGCATCGGCTTTTTTGGGGTTGCGGTGGGAGCACGAAAGAGGCGTGGGGTGGGTGGGGGTCGGCGCTCTGCTGCGCATGACGAGGGCGCCGATTGTTACCATCCTTCCCTGCGCAGAAGCCGCGCCGACCCCCACCCACCCCACGCTGCAGCGCGCGCCCGCCGCCAACGCAAGCGATCTAGACGTTAGGGGAACGGAGAACTGGGATCGCGAATGCCGAGGGCTCCGGAATGGCGAACCCAACATTCCGCCTTGCCGAGCCTGGCGGTCTTTTCTTTCGACTGGCAGAGAGGATTTGAGACGAGTCGAGTCGTGCCGGCGCGACGCGGATTGGTGGGGTTCGAGTTTCGGGGCCGGTCGCAGTGCTCGAGCGCCGGAGGGTGGGTAGGTCGGCGCGGCTTCTGCGCAGGGCGGGATGGTAACAATCGGCTCCGCCGCGATGCGCAGCAGAGCGCCGACCCACCCACCCTCCGGCGCCCAAGCCCTGCGCCCCGCTCGAACTAGAACTTCACCACTCCGCGGAACTCCGGCGCGTCGCCGAGGACTGTCGGCAGGAGCTGGAGCAGGCGGTTTCCCTTCTCGCGGTCGAAACCAAGGATGGCGAAGGCGGGGTGGCGGCCGAGGTCGACCCGCCGCTTCTGGCAGGCGAGGCCAAGGAAGGCGCAGACGTCGTTGGATAGGGCGGTCACCGCGACGAGCGGCGGCGAGAAGGGGCGGAGACCGTGGTGGTGCTCGATCGCCTCGATGAGATTGGGCGCGAGCTTCCATTCGTTGGCGATCCGCGCGCCGACGCCGGTGTGGGCCTCGTCGCAGAGGCGATCGATGAGGGCTTCGTCGGTCTTGAGGCCGGGGTTCGCCCGCTCCTCCTCGGTGATGAGACCAAGAATGACAGTCTTGCCGACGTCGTGGAGGAGCCCGGCCAGGAATGCCTCCTCGGGATTCGCCGACGCGGCGCGCCCGATCGCGCGCGAGAGGACCGCCGTCGCGAGCGAATGCATCCAAGGCGCTGCGCGCGCGCCATGTCGCAACTGCGGAAGACCGTGAGGCGCGCCGCCACCGCGATCATTAGGTTTCGCACGCGCCGCGGGCCCACGTGGACGACCGCGCGCTGCAGATCTTTGATTGGGGATGCGGCCGCGAAGGCCGCCGAGTTCACCAACGATAGGACTTCGCCGGCCACGACCGCATCGCTGCGAATGCACCCGAGATCGCGCGGATGTCGGGCTCCTGGCGATTCGCGAGGTCGATGACCTGGATGAGCGTCGCCGGCAAAACTGGCAATTGGTATTGCCCCGATTGCAGCCGCGTGTTCACCCGCTCGATGAACTCCGCTTCCTTGGGATCCGCCGCGACGACCGCGCGGTCCCCGAACTCGACCAACTCATCGGCCTTTTCCCACCATTGATTCTGTGTATGGGCTTCCATGGGCTCCAGCTCGCCGAGGGCGAGCTCCGCTAGAAGATCCTCGACATCGGAGACGGGCTCGCGCCGGACACGCCGGCTCGGGCGCGGCGCGTCTGCCGCGGAGTCCTCGACGGACTTCTCGTCGTCGTCACTGAACAGCTTTCGAAACCAACCGCTGGCCACGCGAACCTCCGAAGTCCTTTTCTTATCGGATGATCGGGCGAGGGAACCGGAGATGCGAAAGGGAGCGGGGCTGCGGTAACCTTCGCCCCGCGCCGCCCCGTCGCGGGGCCGAATCCACCATGAAACGAACGCTCCTCTATTGTTGCCTTCTCACCGCCGCCGCCCCCTTTCTGTGGGGTGTACTTCCAAAGAATCGCCGCCGGGCGGCGCCTCGGGCGGCTCCGGCGCGGCGCTCGACCGCGTGAAGGTCCAGCACGTTTTGATTGCGTTTCGCGGCACGGGCACGCCCGCGACCCGCTCGAAGGACGAGGCCCAGGTGCTCGCCGACTCGGTCTTCAAGCGCGCTCAGGGGGCGAGAGCTTCGAAGCCCTCATGAAGAGCTCCGATGACGGGGGCCCCGGCGTCTACACCCTCGTCACCGATCCCCAATTGAAGAATCACGACAAGATGATCTTCGGCCGCTCGGAGATGGTCGCCGGCTTCGGCGACACCGCGTACTCGCTGAAAGTTGGTGAAGTGGGAATGTGCCCCTACGACCCCGCCAAGAGCAAGTTCGGCTGGCACGTCATCAAGCGGATCGAGTGAGCGCGGCGGCTCAGCTGCCGAACACGTCGCCGAGGTGATCCTTCACGGCGTCGCTGAACGCCTCGCCGAGCTTCACTTCCTCCTCGGAGGAATGTTGGCGATCCTTGGTCCGCGCGAAGATCTCTTCGAGGCGCGTGGACGTTTCGTTGGCATAGAAACGCACCATTCCGAGGGTCGTCCGCTCGTCGAAGAGGATCGTGAAGAGCGTGCGCTCTCCGACCAACAGGATTTGGATATGTTGGTCTTTGGCCCCTGGTGCGTCATGATCCGGAACTCCCCTTCGCCGAGGAGCCGCGCCATTTCCTTGGTGGCCGCGAAGGAGCCGGCGACGAGCGCCGCGACCGCGTCGCCGTTCACCTGTGCGTTCTCACCTTTACACGTGACGAGGTGCCCGTCCCGGTCGATGAGGAGCACACACCTGGCATTGGAGAGAGCCGAGAATTCCTCGAGGACGCGATCGATCGCTTCCACGTCCTCCGTGTAGAAGACCAAGCGATCCTGGCGGATGCGCTCGTCGCTCGATGTGTGGGATTTGCTCATGGAGTTTCGACCGTTTCTCTCACCGGAAAAGGAACAGGAAGACCACGCCGAGAACCGCGAAGCGCGCCGAGACCGCCGAGGGCGATTCCCACCCAAACCCCAGTCTTGCTCTTGGGGGAGGGCGAATCATCCTCGACGACGGCGGCCACGGGCGCGGCCTTTCGGACGACGTGCTGCGCGGTTGGACGGGTGGCCACTCGCGTGGCGGCGCGCGCGACGGGCGCGGGGCGCACGGCGGCGGGCGCGGGGCGCGACGCGGCGGCGACCGGACGCGTCGCCGGAGCGTGCGCGGGGCTGGAGGCGCGGCCGCGGCCGGACGCATGGCCGGCTTTGGAGCCGGTCGCGCCGCGGGCATCGCGTGCGGCTCGGAGGCGGCCGGCGAGAAGGCCGGCTGCTGCGGAGCGGACGAATAGTTGGGTTGATGCGCGGGCGGATTGTTGGGAAGCGGCAGGCCGGCGCGCTCCGCCCGACCCCGAGTCGCGCCTGTTGAGGCTCTCGAGGACGAGCGCCGCGAGCGCCTTCAGCGTCGGGAACACACCCTCGCCCGTCCGCGCCACCGCCTCGAAAGTCGGCGCGCCGAATCGGTTCATTTGCGAAGAGAGCTCGGCCGGCGGGAGCGCCCCGGGGATGTCGCGCTTGTTCCACTGGAAGACGTGCGGAAGGGTCCGGAGGTCCTTGCCGTACTCCGCGCAGGTTCTCCTCGAGGTTCGCGAGCGACTCCTGGTTCTCCTTCATTTTGTTGGGATCGGAGTCGGCGACGAACACCACGCCGTCCACGCCGCTGCAGCACCAGCTTGCGCGTGGAGTTGTAGTAGACCTGGCCGGGCACGGTGTAGAGCTGGAACTTCGTCCGCATCCCCGCGATCGTGCCGAGGTCGAGCGGCATGTAGTCGAAGAACAGCGTGCGGTCGCCGTCCGTCGAGATCGAGGTCAGCTCGCCGCGGTTCTGCTCCGGCGCTTTCTGGTGCATGATCTCGAGGTTGGTCGTCTTGCCCGACATGCCGGGCCCGTAGTAGACGACCTTGCAGTTGACTTCCTTCAGCGCGAAGTCGATCTGGACCATTGTTGGTATCTGCGATTTTGTTGGGTATCAGGCGTGTGGACTCAGCTCTGGGTTTCGCGGCTCACGAAACGAGTGACGACGGTTTCTTGCCTTTCGACGGGGCGTCGGAGTCCGCGTGCGCGGTCGGCGGCGCGATCGCCGGCATCAGGGGCACCACGGGGGACGGGCGGCCGGCGGCGCGGCGCTCGTTTCCCGTGGCAGTGGGCAGTTCCGCGGGACGCGGCAGCGCAGTGGCACTGGGCAGCGGCGCGGAAGCGGCGGGCTCGGTCGCGCGGAGCTTCAGTTGACGGCGCAGGCGGCCGGCGGCGCTCTCGATCTCGAGCTCGACCGTGCCCGGATCGATCTCGAGCTCGAGCTCGGCGACGAGCCACGCGTTCCCAAGCAAATAGCGGAGAAGCATCCTCGGCTCGCGGTCACCAACATTCGGCGGACCGTCCCCATCTCCAGCTTGGCCGAGTTCTTCGTGGCGTGCGAAAATAGTTGGGAAATGAGGGCCGAGAACGAGTCGGCGTCGCTCCCCGCGGATAGCAACGAAGCCATCACGACTCCATCCCCCAGCAGGACCGCCGAGCCCCGGATTCCGGGTGTGGCGTTCAGATCCTTGAGTATGTCAAGCACGGACCAACTCTCCTTCGGCGCCGGCCGGGACGTCCTCGCCTGCGAGCGGAGGCACTGCGGCCAGATCCGCCACCGCATCGCGCACGGATTGGAAGTGGCTCAGTTTCTCGACGACCGCCCCCGCGCACGACGGATCGCCGGCGCGCAACACCAAGGCCCCGTCGTCGGTGTCGATGACGACCTCGTTGAAGGCGCCGAGCCCCATGCGGCGGGTCGTGCGCTTCGCCGTGATCGCGATCGCGCGCGTGGCGCGCGCCACGCCTTCCGCGCCGCCGGCGCGCGCGCCGCGCACGAGCGCCGCGCTGCCGCGCACGAGGATCACGAGCCGCACGCCGGGAATCTTGGCAAGGCGGCTGAGAGCGGGGCGCGACGCGTCGAGGACGCGCGGCGTCCGCCGTTCGTTGGCATTCTTGTTTTGTTGGTTTTGGATCTCCTCTGCTCGAGGGGCACCGGATCGGGGAAGTGCCCCGTCTCCTCGACCTCGCGCAGCGAAGCGGTTCAGATCCACAGCCTTGCGGGAGCTGGCGAGCGCCTGCTCCACTTTCTTGCGCCACGTCTCCACGCTCGGATCCTCGGGCACGATCCGCGCGAGACGCGTGAGCGCCTCGAGCGCGCGCGCGGGAGGGCGCCGATGCGCGAGCAGAGCTCGGCCATCAAACGCAGCGCTCGCGCGTGCCCCGGATCCCTTGCCAACAATTGTTCGAGGCCGGCGATCGCGGTCTTGCCGTCGGAGGCCGCGCGATCCTTGTAGAAGCGGCGCAGCGCAATCTTGATCGCGGCCAGCTCCGCCCCCGAGTCGGCCGGGAACATCCGGCGCCACTCGGAGCAGGTCTGCTCGGACGCTCCGAAATCATCTGCAATTGGAGCTGGAGGTCCACGAGCTCGTGGTAAAGACTCGGCGTCGCTTGCATCTCGATCCGGTGGCGCACTTCGTGGATGCGGTCGGCGAGGCGGTTCTGGCGCACGAGCCGGCGCAGGCGTTCGAGCTCGGACGACGACGGGAACATCTCGAGCCCCTCTTCGAGCGCGCGCTCCGCAGCCGCGAAGTCGTTCGATGCTGACGAAGGCCCGCGCGAGGTCCGCGTAGCTCGCAATGGACGGAGTGTCCGAGAGCCGGTTACGCAGCTTCGAGAGCGAGCGATTCGATAGCCAACGATTGAGGAAGCCCACGAGTGTGCCTTATCGATTCTTTGAATCGGCGTTCGGCGAGGCTTGGCTCGACGGCCTCGACTGGACCGCCTCCTGCCCGCCAGAGGTGATCAGGATCTGTTTCAGGTCGAAGCGGAAGAATTGCTTTCCGACCACGGCCACTCCGGAGTCGCCCGAGGCGGCGACGCTCGCGAGCGGGACATCCTTGCGCGACGTGGCGATTCCCAACGATCCGCCCGCGGGGCCGGGCCAGCGCCAGATCACGGCGAGATCGCTCTCGCGGAGCGCGGCGGCGGTGCCGTCGCGCAGGGCGGCGAGGACCACGCCGTTGCCCGATGCCAACGATCCGGTCGGCGTCGGGTCGAGGGTGTCGGGGGCGGAGGCGAGGACCGCGCCGCTGCGCGGATCCATCGCGACGATGCGCCCTCGCGATCGACCAGGATCCGTCCGCGCGAGAGGACCGGCTTCGGCGACGCGATGCGCCCCCGGCGTTTCCACACCAACTTTCCGGTCGCGATCTCGAATCCCACGATTCGGCCGTCGTCGCCCGAGACGACGAGGGTGTCGTCGGCGAGCACGACCGCGGCGACGGGCGATCCGAAGGCCATCCCCTTCTCCTCGCCGCGCGGATTGTTGATATCGAGGATCCGGACGCGCCCCTCGGAGGTTCCCACGAATAGATGGGTGCCATTCATCGCCATCGAGCCGGCCGGCCGGCTCCCGGCGCGCCACTCGGAGCGGCGCTCGCCGGTGTTGGGATCGAGGATGCGCACGCGGCCGTCGCCGCTCGCGACGATGAGCCCGCTCCCCGCGAGAACGAACGGTACGCTGAGCGAGCCCCCGCTTCGATCTTCCACCGCAGCCCGCCGTCGGCGGCCCCGACGCAAGCCACGACACCGTCGGTTGTCCCGATGTAAATGCTGTCATCGGCGATCACGGGGGAACGCGATCTCCCCGCCGGCCGAATAGCCGTTCGTCCAGAGCGACTCGTGGCCGGGGCCGAAGGCGGCGAGCCCGCCCTCCGACCAATGCCAAGAATGTGCGTTTGCCACCCATCGCGAGATGGCCGCTCGCCGCGAGCGGGAGTGGGAGGACCTCGTCGGCCGCGCGCCCGAGCAGCGCCTCGACGGCCGAATCGTTGACCGGATCCACCGACACCGTCGCGGGCTCGAATCCATCGAGGCGCACGACGAGGGCCTTGGCTTTCTTCGAGGGGGCCACGTCGACCATCGCCGGCGTACGGAGCGCCTTCCCCTCGCCGTCGCGCAGGACCGTGCCGTCCATCTGGATCTCGGCGCCGTCGGGCACCGACTTCACCAGCACGGGAAACTTGGCAATCGAGCCCTCTGGGGCGCGCGGATACTTGGTGACGAGCTCGCGGATCGTTTCGCGCGCCCCCTTGTAGTCCTTGCCCCGCATCTGCTCTTTCGCCTGCGCGGATAGTTTGGTTGCGTTCGAGAGGTAGGCCTCGAGCTCGTCGGCGTTCGTGCGCACCGTGGCCGCCTGATCCCAATCCGGCGGGGCGACCGCGAGCGCCTTGCGCAGGCCGGCGAGCGCCTCGCCCAGATCGCCGGAGCGGGCCGAGCTGTCAGCCTTCGCCGCGAGCGAGAGCGCCTCGTTCTGCCGCTTCTTGCGCGCCGCCCACTCCTCGTTCTTCTGCCGCGCTTCCTTTCTTGGGAAGCGGCGACCGCCGCATCGACCCTCCCGAGCATCGCCTCGGCGTCGCGGATCGAGAAGGTGAACGGGTGCGCCTGACAGAATTCCTCGAGCATCATCCGCGCCCGATCGAACTCCCCTCCGAGAGCGCCGCGTCGATGTCGATCGATGACAGATCTGCGCGGGCGCGCTCCTCGCGCGAGTGGACGAGCAGGCCGATGCAGGACAGCAAGATTGCGGTCACCACGAGACCCGTGAGGAGCTTCACCCGTCCGCGCTTGCGCTCATCGCTGCGGTAGAGCTCGCGGATCTTCGCCGACAGATCCTTTCGTTGGGGTTGGAGGCGGAGCGCGCGCTGGAGGCTCGCGGCCGCGGCCACCGTGTCGCCGCGATCCATGAGGTCCGCGGCGACCGATTCCAACAGTCCGCAGAGGCGCTGGGAGTTTCCCGCGCCGTCGAGCGCCTGAACGAGCGCGCGCTTCGCGTCGAGATTCTTGGGATGGCGCGAGACCAGTCGCTCGAGGACCTCGACGGCGTCGCCGTCCTGGCCGATCTCGAAGAAGACCTCGGCGAGCGGCTTGGCTCGCAGGTGGTCTCGGGGTCGATGTCGCCCCGCCCCGAGCTGTGGATCTCCTCGAGGTCGAGCGCGAGCAACACCAGCTTCTTCCAAGCGGTGAGATGGGTCGGGAGCAGCTCGTGGCCGCGACGGTAGGCCTTGAGCGCGTCCTCGTATCGTTGGCGTTCGACCAGCTCGTCGCCGAATGCCACGAAGCGCTCTGACCGCGTGGCAGCGCTCGCCGGCGGCTTTCCACGCGGCGCCGGCGGAGCCGAGCGAGCCGGGGAGACCCACCTGGAATTCCACGGCGCGATCGAAGAGGTTCGCGGCCTCGCGTGCATTCCCAGCTTTGAGCGCGCCCTGTCCGCGCGCCGGATACTCGTCGGGGGCGAGCGGGCGGAGCGCCCCCATCTCGACCAGCCGCGAGAGGCTCTTCAGCACCTCGAAGCGCGCCCTTCCCAACTTTCTCTTGATGTCCTCGACCGAGCGGGCGCCGTCGACCTCGACGAACACCATGCCCTGGAGATCGTCCTCCGGCGAGAAGCGACTCGACCGTCGGCACGAACACTTCATTGTCATCGGGGATGATCGAGCGGATGCGCGACCACTCATCAGAGCCGGCGCGCCGCCTCCATGACGAGGGCGTCGCTCGGGAAACACAAACGATCGTCGATCTCTGCCCGGAATCCCCTCGAAGGTGATTCTTGCCTTCGTGAAATTCGAAGTGGGCGTCGTTCCACGCGAAGAAGTCGTAGAGCTCCTCGGCCATCCGCTCGCGGAAGAGCGTGGGCGACCTCGTCCTCGGCGAGGATCCGCATCTGAACGAGGACCTCGATCAGCGCCGCGTCGAGCCGGCGCGATTGGCGACCGCGAGCTGCAGCTTCTCTTGGCTGACGCGGCCGAGCAGGGTCAGCAGCTCGATCGCACGCTCTTCGTAGAGGTCGCGATCGAACTGGAGCGTGACGGTGCCGCGGCGGAATCGAAGGGCGCGATGCTCGCCGCCCCGGAAGATTTCCAGGACGCCGTCCCTTCTGATTCTGCGCCAAGACCTGGAAGACTTGCGCCAGGTCGACGCTACCGAGATCTCCGACGAGAGCCATTCTTTACGTTGCTCCTTTTTCTCCCCGCGGGAACACCGTCGAGTATTTCGTCGGCAGGTGTGAGGCATCTTGAGGCGGGCGCGTGGGACTTGTCGGCTCCGCGACCCATGGCTACTCTCCTCGCCCTCTCTTGGCCGCGATGGCGGGAGAGTCCGGCGCGCCAAGATTTCCGCCACGATGTCGATGGCCGCGCCGGCACCGAAGGCAAGCGGGCTCGCGCCCGTGAAACTCTCAGGTCCTAGGACCGCCATCGCCGAGCGCCCCTTACCCATCGAGCCCGGCATCGAGTTGCCGGCTCGAGATCGGACGGGGACGCGAAGCCCATCTTTGCGTCCCCCGTTTTTCGCCCGCGCCCAATCCCAACTATCCACACGCCGCCATGACGCAAACGCACGAGCTTCGCCGGACCGCGCTCGCCGAAGTCCACCCGCGCCATGGCGCGAAGATGGTCGACTTCGGTGGTTGGTGGATGCCGCTCCAATACGGGCCGATCCTCGACGAGGTGCAGATCGTGCGGACGCGCTGCGGCCTCTTCGACCTCTCGCACATGGGGCGCGTGCGGATCACGGGCCCCGACCGCGAACGCTACGTGGACCGGATCGCCACCAATCACGTGGCCGCGATGAAGCAGGGAGACGTCCGCTATTCGTTGTTCTGCCACGAGAATGGCGGCGCGATCGACGACCTCCTCATCTACAAGTACGACGACGCCGTCTACTTGGTGATCAACGCGGGGAACACGCCCAGGATCTGGCGCACATGCGCGCCCACGTGAAGGGCTTCGACGTGAAGCTCGAGGACCAGACCGATAGTTGGCAAATGCTGGCCCTGCAGGGCGCAGCTCGGAGAGCGATCCTCGGCCAGCTCACCAAGATTCCGCTCGGCGAGATCAAGTATTACAAGCATCGCGGCCACGGCGTGAACGGTGTGGCGAACGCGTGGGTCTCGCGCACCGGCTACACGGGCGAGGACGGCTTCGAGGTCTACGTCCCGCGTGCGGAGGCGGAGAAGACTGTGGGGAGCGCTGCTGGAGGCGGGAAGCCCCGCGGCCTGGCACCCATCGGCCTCGGCGCGCGCGACACGCTCCGCCTCGAGGCGGGGATGCCGCTCTACGGACACGAGCTCGCCGACGACATCAATCCGATCGAAGCGGGGCTCGACTTCGCTGTGAAGTTCGTCGAAGGCAAGGATTTCATCGGGCGCAAGGCGCTCGAGGCGGGCGAAAACCAACAAATGCCGCCAGTGGTGGGATTGCGCGCCGAGCAAGCGGGTGCCGCGGCAGGGCTACAACGTTCATGTTCCCGGCGGCGCGGCGGTCGGCTTCGTCTGCTCGGGGACCCCCTCGCCCACCCTGCATGCCAACATTGGGACCGCGTACGTCGCGTGCGACGTGGCGGCCCCGGGGACAAGCTCGAGATCGACGTGCGCGGGTCGCGCGAGCCCGCCGTCGTCGTGCCGCTCCCGTTCTACAAGCGCGCGAAGTGACGAATCCAAGGAAACACCAACCCCAAGTATCCAACGATCCATGACCGCACCCAACGACCGTCGCTATCTCGAAACCCACGAATGGGCCCAAAAGGACGGGGCCACGATATTGGTGGGAATCACCGACCACGCAGTCTCCCAGCTCGGAGAGTTGGTGTTCTGCAAGTTCAACAAAAAGCCGGGAGACAAGGTGGCGCGCCGCGACCCTTCGGAGAGATCGAGAGCGTGAAGGCCGTGTCGGATCTCAACTCCCCCGTGAACGGCACGGTGATCGAGGTGAACGAGGCGGTCCCCGACGCGCTCCATCTCGTCCAGCAGGATCCTACTCGACGGGGTGGATGCTGCGCGTGAAGCCCGACGCCGCCTCCGGCTACGACGAGAACATGGACGCGGTTTCCTACGAAAAGCACGCGGCCGCGGAACATTGATCACGGAGCCAAAGCCAACGATCCCATGCCTTTCATTCCCCACACCGACCACGATCGCCAAGAGATGCTGAAGGCGATCGGCGCGAGAAGTCGATCGACGATCTGTTCACTTCGATCCCCGAGCCCTTCCGGCGGAAGGGATTGTTGAACTTGGAGCCGAGCGCCACCGAGACCGAGGTGATGCGCGAGCTCGCCGATCTCGCCTCCTGGAATCGCAGCGCCGCCGATCGCCCCTGCTTCCTCGGCGGCGGCATGTATCGCCACCTGGTTCCCACGGCGGTCGATCACCTGCAATCGCGCTCCGACTTCGTCACGCCCTACACCCCTATCAGCCCGAGGTGAGCCAGGGGACGCTCCGCTGGCTCTACGAATACCAAACGATGATCGCCGAGCTGACGGGGCTGGAAGTCAGCAATGCTTGCATGTGGAAGGGCCCACGGCGTTCGTCGAGGGGATGCGGATGGCGGCGGCGGTGAAAGGTAAGAAAAAGCTCGTCGTCTCCCGCGGCGTCCATCCCCACACCCGCGAGGCGCTCCGCACCTATACCAGAGTATCAGGGGCTGTCGATCACCGAGGTGCCGCTCGCCGCCGACGGGCGGACCGATCTCGCGGCGCTCGCGGCCGCGATCGACGCCGACACCGCGGCGATCGGCCTCCAGTCTCCCAACTTTCTCGGATGCATCGAGGACGGCGCCGCGGCGTGCGAGGGCGGCCCACAAGAAAGGTGCGCTCGCGGTGGGCGTCCTTCTATCCCATCGCCCTCGGATTGTTGGCATCCCCGGAGAGTTGGGATTCGACGTGGCGACGGGCGAGGGGCAGCCGCTCGGCAACTATCTCTCCTACGGCGGGCCGAGCTTCCGGATTCTTCGCGGCGAAGCAGGATTTCCTGCGGCAGATGCCCGCGCGGATCGTCGGCCAGACGGTCGATCGCGACGGCAAGCGCGGCTTCGTTCTCACGATGACGACGCGCGAGCAGCACATCCGCCGCGAGAAAGCCACATCCAACATTTGCACAGAGCAACACGCTCATGGCGCTGCGCGGCGTCATTTACTTGGCAATGCTCGGGCCCCAGGGGCTGCGTGAGGTGGCCGAGCAGTGCGTCGAGAAGGCCCACGCAACCGCCGACCGCATCTTCCGCTCGAAAGGTTGCAAGCGGCTCACGAGCGCGCCGTTCTTCAACGAGTTTTCCGTGGCATTCGATCAGCCGGTCGAGACGGTGCGCGACCGGATCGCGCGGCGCGAGATCCTCGGCGGCATCGAGCTCCGCCGCTGGTATCCCGAGTACGCGGGGGCGCTCCTGTTCGCGGTCACAGAAGCCAATACCAAGGAAGAGTGCGGCAAGCTCGTCGACGCGCTCGGAGGTGCATTCTGATGTCCAACAGCATCGCGGAGCGCCCGTCGAGCGCTCGCTTCCCTACTTCGACGATCGTTTGCTTTTCGAGAAGTCGCGCGTGGGCGCGCGCGCCTGGTCGATTCCCAAGAATGACATCGCGGGGGCGAAGGCGGCCGACTGCCTGAAGGGGGTCGCGCTTCGCAAGATTCCGCCGGCGCTACCGGAGGTGAGCGAGCTCGAGGTCATCCGCCATTACACCAATCTTTCGCGGCTCAACTACGCGATCACCACGACCTTCTATCCGCTCGGGTCGTGCACTGATGAAATACAACCCGGTGATGAACGAGGCGGCCGTGATGATCCCCGGCTTCCGCGAGCTCCATCCGCTCCAGGACGATGTGGGAATCCAGGGGGCCTCGCGCTCGCGAAGCGGGTCGAACGCTACCTATCGGAGGTGACCGGCCTGCCGGGGGTGACGCTCCACCCGTGCGCCGGCGCCCAGGGAGCTCACCGCATTGTTGGTATGCAAGGCGTATTTCGAGGATCGCGGAGAGAACCGCCACGTGGTCCTCATCCCCGATTCGGCCCATGGCACCAATCCCGCCTCGTGCGCGATCGCGCAGGTCTGCGGCCGGTCGCGGTGAAGACCGGCCCCGACGGGCTCATCGACGTCGAGGATTTCAAGAGCAAGATCAGCAAAGACGTGGCCTGCGCGATGGTGACCAATCCCAACACGCTCGGCCTCTTCGAGGAGCGGATCCACGAAGTGGCCGACGCGCTCCACGCCAACGGCTCTTTTCTTTATGGACGGCGCCAACTTCAACGCGATCGTTGGGATCACCCGCCCCGGCGATTTCGGCGTCGACATGATGCATATCAATCTCCACAAGACCTTCACGCAGCCGCACGGGCGGCGGCGGGCCGAGGGCGGGGCCGATCTGCGTCTGCGCGGCGCTCGAGCCCTACCTGCCGACACCAAGGATCGTGGAAGACAAAGATGGGTATCGCCTCGACGAGTCGGCGCCGAAGTCGATCGGCCGGATGCGCGGCTACGCGATGAACTTCGGCGTGATGGTGCGCAGCTACGCGTACATGCGGCGCCTAGGCGCCGAGGGGACACGGCGGGTCGCCGAGCACGCGGTCCTCAATGCTAATTATCTCCGCGTGAAAGTTGGGAAGCACTACTTCATCCCCTACGACCGGATCTGTATGCATGAGTTCGTCGCGACGAGCAAGCACCAGCGCGACAAGGGTATCCACACGATCGACATCGCCAAGCGGCTCATCGACCTGGGCTTCCACCCGCCGACGGTGTATTTCCCGCTGGTCGTGACCGAGGCGATCATGATCGAGCCCACGGAAACCGAATCGAAGGACGCGCTCGACCGCTTCGCCGTCGCGATGGAACAGATCGCCAAGGAAGCGCAGGCGGAGCCCGAAGCTGCTGGAAGCGCCGATCACCACTCCCGTGCGCCGGCTCGACGAAGTGAAAGCGGTGAAGGAGCCCGAGCTCCGATTCAGATTGTTGCGCTTGGGAGCCGGCCCCGTGACGCACGCCGGCGGGGCGCGCGGCTATCGCGTGTAGCCGAGATTCCGGAGATCGCGGAGCGCGTCCTCGTCGAGGGCTCCCGAGGCGTCGCCGCTGCCGTAGTACTTCTGCATCGCTTCCCAAACGGCGCGGCGCGCCTTCAAGTCCACCAATAATCGCATCGCGTCGCTCGGCGGCTCCTTGGCGAGATTGTTGGCTTCGGCGGCGTCGGCGGCGAGGTGGAAAACGCGCTGCAGGTTCACCCGATTGCCGAAGTCGTACACCTTCCAATCTTGCGTTCGCGCCACATCGCCCCGGAGGAAGTCCTGGATCGTATGTTGGGAAAGGTGATCGCGTCCTTCGCGGGGATTGGTCATGGCCGCGGCCTTCGAGTGCCCTTCGATGAAGTCGGGGGCCGGGAGCCCGAGCAGGTCGAGCAGCGTCGGGAGGAGATCGACGCCGGAGACCGGCTGCGCGACGTGGCTCCCCGCGAGCGCCGCGCCGGGGAGGCGCACGAGCAGCGGAACGCGGAGCAGCTCTTCCCAACATTCCTCGTGCTGGACGCCGTGATGCTCATAGAACTCCTCTCCATGGTCGGAGGTGATCACGAGGATCGCGTGGTCGAGGAGCCCCTTGCGATTCAGATTCCCAACGAATTCGCCGATGCGGCGGTCGACGTTCGACACGCACTCGGCATAGAGCGCGCGGAGGACCTTGATGTCGTCGTCGGTAAACTTGGTTTCCCAGCCCTCGAGGAACTCGGTCGCGTCGACCCCCGATCGCGCGCGGGCCATGTCGAGCGCGCGGCCCCCATGAGCGTGGCGGCATAGGGGCGCACGATCTCCTCGGCGCGCTGGGGGCCGACGCGGTAGGGCGAGTGGATATCGTAGGTGTGGAGGAAACAGAAGCCACTTTTCCCGGCGGGGAGGCGTGCGAGCCACTCGATCGCTTGTGTGCCTTTGGCGTGGAGCCCCGAGCGCTCCGCCTCGAAGTCACTGAAGCCGCGGTCGAATCCAAGGCCCGCGGACATGTAACCGCCGTCGGTTCGGGCGAATGTCGAGTATCCGGAGTCTCGAAGGCGCTCGGCCATAGTTGGTAAAGCGGGCCGGGATCTTCCGGACGGGAGTATTCCTGGCATTCAGGACGCCGTGCACCGCGGTGGAGACCCCCGTGAGCATCGACGCGTGGGACGGCCCCGTATTGTTGGCGGCCGCGATCGCGTCGTCGAAGACGATGGATTGGTTGGCGAGCCGATCGATGTTGGGGTCGCGTTCGGCCCCGCGCCGTGGATCCCCAGCGCGTCGCGCCGCAGCGTGTCGATCGAAACGAGGATGAGGTTGGCCTTCGGGAACCTCGGAAAGGAGCGCCGCATCCCGATGCCAAATAAAATCGCAACGGCCGCCGCGACGAGTGCGGCGAGCGCACCGGCCGCGGCCCATCGAATGGGGATGGAGCCGCGGGATCGATGACGACGGCGCGCATCGCCCCATCGGAAGTGCATCGGCTCGAAGGTACCTGAGGATCGGGTGCGCGGCGACGTTGGGCGCGCGCGCCTGGACAACCTTGCGCGGGGACATACCACATTTCCACCGAGGTACCGGCCGGGCAGCGGAGGTCCTCGACGATCCGGCTCGGGACCAGCTCCACGCAAATCCAGTTTCCCGACTGATCGCCGCGGGCGGCGCGTCCGTGGCGGGAATCGCCGGTGTGGCATCAGAAGGTCGCGGCGATTGCCAAGAAATCCCCGCCCCCAGCTTGACGCCCCCTTCATCGTGGCTTTGACTCGTGGGTGCACCCTCGCTAGACACCCATGAGCCGCCCCGCCAGCGCCGGGGCAAGCATGGCCACCATGCCCCCGGCGTCCTCATCCACGCCGCGATTCCACCCGGAACGGAGACCCTCCTCACTCCCGGGGCTCTCCGATTCTTGGCGGGGCTCACGCGACGCTTCCGCCCGCGGGTCGAGGATTGTTGCGTTGGCGGCGCGAGCGCCAGGCGCGCTTCGACGCCGGCGAGCTTCCCAAGTTTCTTCCGCACACGCGCGAGATCCGCGAGTCCGAGTGGGAAGTCGCGCCGATTCCCAACGATCTGACCGACCGCCGCGTGGAGATCACGGGGCCCGTGGACCGAAAGATGGTGATCAACGCGCTCAACTCCGGCGCGCGGGTCTTCATGGCCGACTTCGAGGACTCCAACTCCCCACGTGGGAGAACTGTATTGTTGGGCAGCGCAACCTCTACGACGCGGTGCGGCGCGCCATCGGCTACGTCGATCCGGTGAGCGGGAAGGCGTATCGCCTGGCGGAGAAGACCGCGGTCCTCGTGGTGCGGCCGCGCGGCTGGCATTTGTGGGAAAAGCACCTCCGCGTCGATGGGGCGCCGGTGCCGGCCGGCCTCTTCGACTTCGCGCTCTTCTTCTATCACAACGCGCGCGAGTCGCTCGCACGCGGCTCCGGACCCTACTTTTACTTGCCGAAGATGCAGAGCCACCTCGAGGCGCGGCTCTGGAACGAGGTGTTCGTCGAGGCGCAGCGCGAACTCGGCATTCCGGCAGGCACGATCAAAGCTACAGTTCTGATCGAGACGCTGCCGGCCGCGTTCGAGATGCACGAGATATTGTGGGAATTGCGCGAGCACTCGTCGGGGCTCAACTGCGGGCGCTGGGACTACATCTTCAGCTTCATCAAGACCTTCCGCGCCAATCCCAACTTTGTGGTGCCGGACCGCGGGCGCGTCACGATGGAGCAGCCGTTCCTCCGCGCCTACACCCAGCTCCTCGTCCAGACTTGCCATCGGCGCGGGGCCCACGCGATGGGCGGCATGGCGGCGCAGATTCCCATCAAAAACGATCCGGCCGCGAACGAGGCCGCGCTCGAGAAGGTGCGCCTCGACAAGCTGCGCGAGGTGACCGACGGGCACGACGGCACCTGGGTCGCGCACCCGGCGCTCGTCCCCGTGGCGATGGAGGTCTTCGACAGGAAGATGCCGGCGCCCAATCAGCTCGACCGCAAGCGCGAGGACCTCAAGATCGCGGCGTCGGAATTGTTACAAGTGCCGGCGGGGCCGCGCACCGAGGCGGGGCTCCGGCAGAACGTGAATATTGGCATCCAATACTTGGAGGCGTGGCTCCGGGGCTCGGGGTGCGTGCCGCTCTACAACTTGATGGAGGACGCGGCCACGGCCGAGATCTCGCGCACCCAATTGTGGCAATGGCGCCGGCACGCCGCGCGCCTCGACGACGGCCGCCCCGTCACCGCCGCGCTCCTGCGCGAGGTGATCGCGGAGGAGGTCGCCAAGATTCGCACCACCGCCGGCGACGCGCGCCTCGGCCTCAAAGCTCGGGGAGGCGCGCCTCCTCTTCGAGGAGATGTGCTGCTCGAACGATTACCAAGAATTCCTGACGCTCCCGGCGTACGAGATCCTCGCCGCCGACGACACGATCGAACCCCAACTATCCGCACCCCTGAACCGCATCGGCTGACCCCATGAGCTCCATCGAATCCAAGACCAACGGCCACGCCCCCGACCGCACCGCAATCCGAGCGAGCCGCTGGGAAGGGGTGACGCGCCCGTATACCAACGAAGACGTGGACCGCCTCCGCGGGACCGTGCGCGTCGAGCACACCTCGCCCAGATGGGGGCGCGGCGATTGTGGGATCTCCTCCATACCAAAGATTACGTCCACGCCCTCGGCGCGCTCACGGGGAACCAGGCGGTCCAGATGGTGCGCGCCGGCCTCGATGCCATCTATCTTTCGGGTTGGCAAGTGGCGGCCGATGCCAATCTTTCGGGGAACACCTATCCCGATCAAAGTTTGTATCCGGCGAACAGCGTTCCGCAGGTCGTGAAGCGGATCAACCAGGCGCTCCTGCGCGCCGACCAGATCGAGCACGCCGAGGGGAAGGACGGGCGCCATTGGCTCGCCCCCATCGTGGCGGATGCCGAGGCGGGCTTCGGTGGCCCGCTCAACGCGTACGAGCTGATGAAGGGGATGATCGAGGCGGGCGCGGCCGGTGTGCACTTCGAGGACCAGCTCGCCTCCGAAAAGAAATGTGGGCATTTAGGTGGGAAAGTCCTCGTGCCGACGAGCCACTTCGTGCGCACGCTCGTGGCCGCGCGCCTCGCGGCCGACGTGATGGGCGTTCCCACGATTCTCATCGCGCGAACCGACGCCGACAGCGCGAAGCTCCTCACCTCCGACGTCGATCCGCGCGACCAGCCCTTCTGCACGGGCGAGCGGACCCCCGAGGGATTCTTCAACATTCGCGGCGGCCTCGAGATGGCGATCGCGCGCGCGGTCGCGTATGCCCCTATTCGGATGTTTTGTGGTGTGAGACCTCGACCCCCGATCTGGACGAAGCCAAACATTTCGCGGAGGGGTCCACTCCCGATACCCCGGAAAGCTCCTTGCATACAATTGCTCGCCGTCGTTCAACTGGCGGAAGAATCTCGACGACGCGACGATTGCCAAGTTTCAGCGGGAGCTCGGCGCGATGGGATATAAGTTCCAATTCGTCACCCTCGCGGGCTTCCACGCGCTCAACATGTCGATGTTCGCGCTCGCGAGCGGCTATCGCGACCGCGGGATGGCGGCGTACTGCGAGCTGCAAACGCAAGAATCGCCTCCGAGGGGCCGGCTACTCGGCGGTGAAGCACCAGCGCGAGGTCGGGACCGGCTACTTCGATGAGGTGGCGAAGGTGATCTCGGGCGGCGCGGCCTCCACGCTCGCGCTCCGCGAGTCCACGGAATCGCGACAGTTCTGACACGCGCAACTCGGCGCGACTCACTCGTAGACGGCGCCGGTCGCGGCGGCCAAAGTGCCGCCGTGATCGATCTCGCATTCGTGGCGCGGGCCCTCCCCAAGGGCGACGACCTATTTTGGCGCGCCCTCGATGGAAGCGGCCTCACCCAGCGGCCGTGTCCGCCCGAAATCCCTGCGCGCCTCGACGAGGAGGGGATCGCGATCTTCACGCTGCCGATCGCGCGCGCGCCGAAAGGTGAGATCGACCGTGAGGCGGCGGTTGAGCGGGCGCGGGAGAAGCTTGCCAACGATGTGGAGGAGCTCGAGCGGCGGATCGCGGCGCGCGCTCCGCGCCTCATCGCATTCTTGGGAACCTCGCTCTACGCGGCGGCCCTCGGCCCGCGCGCGATGCCGCTCGAGGGCGAAGTCGACGACGTCGCCACCGACGACGACGACGATGCCGCCGCGGCCGCGCCCCGTTCGCGCCCCGATCCGTCCGAGCGATCGTTTGCTTCGCGCGCCCGATTCGGGGGGCGGTAGCCGTGGCGATTCCCACATATCGAGGCAGGTGCCGCCTGCGCTCTTCCTCGAGCGGATGCGCGCGCTCGCCGAGCTGCGCCGCGAGCTTTCCCAACGAAATCGGGGCGCCCACGCGGAATGAGCCTCCGGCGATTGTTGGTGTCTGGAGCCGTCCACCCGGTGGAGGCGATGGCCGTCGACGAGGCGCTCCTTCGCGCCGGCGAGTCGCCGACGCTCCGGCTCTATCGTTGGGATCCGCACGGCGTGTCGCTCGGCTACTTCCAGCGCGCCGCCGATTTTCCTTGGGATCGCTTCGCGCGAGAGGGGTCCCCGTCGTCCGTAGGCTCACGGGGGGCGGCGCGATCTTCCACGGCGACGAGATCACCTTCTCGATCACGGCCGATGCCAACGATCCGCTCTTCGAGGGGCCCGTGCGCGCGAGCTACGACCGGGTCCACGCGATCCTCGCGCGGGCGCTCGAGCGCTGCGGCGCGCCGCGAAGCGAAGTGGCCGCGCGCGGCGATGCCAAGATTCTTTCGGACCGCCCCGCTTCCCCCTGGTGCTTCCACGAGTCGACGGCCTTCGATCTCGTGGCGGCGTCGCGCAAGTGGTGGGATCGGCCCAGCGGCGCACGGGGGCGGATCCTCCACCACGGCTCGATCGTCCTGCGGCCGAACCGCTTCACGCCGGAGGTGGCGAGCGTCGAGGGCTCGGCGGCGACCCCGATCCCAACAAAGTCGAGGGGCGATCGCCGAGAATTCGAGCGGGCGCTGTCGCTGCAGCTCGAGCGGCGCGGGCTCTCGGCCGAGGAAACAAAGTTGGCATCCGGGCTCGCCGCCTCGCGCTACGCGACCGACGCGTGGACGCGCCGCAAATGAGCCCCAACGCGATGCGCGCCCTCCACGTCAGCACCAACAAAGACTTCGGCGGCGGCGAGCGGCAAATCTTGGCATTGGTCGCGGGGAGCCGCGCGCGCGGCGTCGACGCAGGAATTGTTGGCGAGGCGCGGCGCGCCGCTCCTGGCTGCGGCGCGGGCGACGGGGCTCCCCGCGCACGAGCTATCGTTGGGATTCGCCTACGACCCGTTCGCGATCGCGCGCGCCGCGCGGGCGCTCCGCGAGGGCGCTTCGACGTGGCGCACCTCCACGACGGCGGCGCGGCCTCGATCGGCGTCGCGGCCGCGGGGTTCGCCCGCGTCCCCGCGATCGTCCATCGCCGGATCGCGAGCCGGCTCCGACGGACGATCCTCACACGTTACAAATACGATCCCGCGCGCGTCGCCCGTTTCATTGGTGTTTCGCGAACTGTCGCGTCGGTGCTCGAGGACTCCGGGATCCCGCGCGAGAAGATCGCGGTCGTGGAGAGCGGCGTCGACGTGGCGGCGCTCGACCGCCTCCCGCGCGGCGCGGCGCGCGCTTGTTGGGATCGGCGGCGGCCGGCGCGCGCCCCTCCTCGGCACGGTGGCGAAGCTCGCGCCCAGAAAGGGGTCGACACGGTGATCCGCGCCTTTGCCAACATTCGCGCCGCGCACCCGAACGCACAATTGATCATCGTCGGCGACGGCCCGGAGCGGCGGCGCTCCGCGCGCTCGCGGCGAGCGGTCCCGCCGCGGCGGCGATCCATTTCGCGGGGGCGCGCGACGACGGAGCCGCGATCCTCGCCGACTTCGATTTGTTGCTTTTCGCGAGCGAGCTCGAGGGTCGCCCGGCGTCCTGCGCGAGGCGATGGCGCTGCGCGTCCCGATCGTGACGGTGGACACCCCCGGCTGCGTCGAGGTCGTCGCGGACACGGCCGTCGTCGTCCCCCGCGGCGACGCCGACGCGCTCGGCCGCGCCGCGTCCGAGTGCCTTCGCAACAGCGCCGCCGCCGACGCGCTCCGGGCCTCGGCCCGCGCGCGCGTCGTTGCCAACTATTCGATCGACTCGATGGTCGAGAAGACCCTCGAGATCGCCCGCGCGATCCTCGTCCACTGAGCGGGCGGCGCGGCGCGCGCCGCTGCGTCGCCCGGCGCGCCTCGAGGATTGCGCGCGGGCGGCGGGAACCGCACTCTCTTCCGCCCCGCAATCAGAAGGCCGCCCGTGACCGACACCTCTCCCACTCCGCGCGTCCGCTTCGCCCCGTCGCCGACCGGCTACCTCCACATCGGCGGCGCGCGCACGGCTCTCTTCAACTGGCTCCACGCGCGCCGCACGGGGGCACATTCGTCCTGCGCGTCGAGGACACCGACCAGGAGCGGAGCACCGACGACAGCTACCGCGCGATCCTCGACTCGATGCGCTGGCTCGGCCTCACCTGGGACGAGGGTCCCGAGGCGAAAGGCAACTTTGGCCCCTATCGCCAGATGGAGCGGCTCCCCCTCTATCGCGAGTTCGCCGAGAAGCTCGTCGCCGAGGGAAAGGCGTATCGTTGCGTTTGCACTGAAGGAACAATTGGACGCGATGCGCAAGGAGGCGGAAGCCAGAAAGGCCCTTCCGCTATCCCGGCACCTGCCGCGATCGCCGCGATATCCCGGCGAGCGCGACGCACGTGGTCCGCTTCGTGATGCCGCGCGAGCGAGAAGTGGGATTCGACGACCTCATCAAAGGCCACATATCGGTGCGCGCCGAGGAGCTCCAGGACGAGGTCATCCTCCGGAGCGACGGGATTCCCCTCTATAATTTCGGCGCCGTCGTGGATGACGTGACGATGGAGATCACGCTGGTCGCCCGCGGCGACGATCACGTGATCAACACTCCGCGCCAGGTTTTGATGTATTCGTGCGCTCGGCTACCCGGTGCCGAAGTTCGCGCACTTGCCGATGATCCTCGGCGCAGACAAGACTCGCCTCAGCAAGCGCCACGGCGCCGTGTCGGTGCTGCAAGTACCGCGACGAGGGTTACCTCCCCGAGGCGCTTCTCAACTATCTTGCGCGGCTCGGCTGGTCGTCGGGCGACCAGGAGATCTTCACGATGGACGAGCTCGTCGCGAAGTTCGATTGGGTGGACTGCGGCCACACGGCGGGAGTGTTCAATCCGGAAAAGTTGCGTTGGGTGAACGCCGAGCACCTGAAGAAACGCACTCCGGCCCAAATGGCCGACCTCGTGGAGCCGCGCTTCCGGGCGCATCGTTGGGATTGGGGTTCGCGCGAGCGCTCGAGAAGATCGCGGTGCTGTTCCGCGAGCGCGCGCGCACGCTCCTCGAGCTCGAGAAGGCGGCCGCGTTCCTCTTCGAAAGGCAGCCGATCGATCCGGCCGGCGCCGCCAAATACCTGACACCAACGATCGCCCCCGCGCTCGACGACCTCATCGCGGCGTTGCCGCAGGCGAATCCATTTTCGGAGGCGGGGCTGAAGCCACTCTTCGATGGATTGTTGGCAAAGTACAACTTGAAAATGGTGGCGCTCGCGCAGGCCTGCCGCGTCTCGATCTCCGGCTCCACGGTCTCGCCCCCATCTACGAAGTGATGGAAATCCTCGGCCGCGACGAGTGCCTCGCGCGCGCCTCGCCGAGGGCGCAAGCTCGTGTCGAAGGAAGCGGCGGCCGGCTGATCGCGCGCGCGGCCGCTCGCCTTGACCCCGTTCCGGTCGCCGATATCCTGCTCCGCCCCCAAATGCTGGGGGTCGTCTAATGGTAGGACAGCAGACTCTGGATCTGTGAATGTGGGTTCGATTCCTTCCCCCAGCCAGTTTTCCCGATCGCTCTTTTCGAATAGGTTTCGCCTCCGCGCCGCCCGCGCGAGCATGATTCGCACCCGAATCCCACCTATCCAGCATTCGCGCTCCCATCGTCTAGCCCGGTCTAGGACATCGCCCTCTCACGGCGGTAACGGGGGTTCAAATCCCTTGGGAGTACCAACTTTATCGAATTGCATTCGCAGGCCGCGTCCGATCGACGCGGCCTTTTTGTTGGGATCGGTCAGCGGACCGGGTCGCCGATGACGGAGAGATTGTCGAACTCGCCCGCGGCGCCGGCAAAGTGCAGACTCCAACGCTCCCCGACGCCGTTTGGGTGGCATCGTCGGCTTCGAGCAGGACGACGCCGTCGACTCCACGCAGCGCACGTGGCTCCCCGCCTGCTCGACGCTCAGCTGGATCCAACGTTGGGCCGGCGGATCGAACGTCGCCTCGGCGATCGCGCGGGCGACCCCCTTCTCTACAGCCTCGATGCGGACGCGGCGGGCGCGGCCGTCGACGCGGAAAACCCAATAATCGGAAGCGCCGGCCACGCGCCAGGCGAGCCCGCGTTCGGCGCCCCCTCGGCGCCGCGCCCGCGCGCCGCGACGCTCGCCTTCACGTCGCGATAGTTGGCATTGCGGATCCAAACGATCGGCGTGCCCGGCGCGCCGGTCTCGGGCTGGACGAGCGCGTTGCGCCCGCTCGCCGATTTCGCGAGCGCCTCGATCATCCACGGGCCGCGCGGCGACGCCGACGACGCCTCGGACGCGACCGGCGCCGAGCCCTTCGCGCCACCTGCGGGCGCCATCGCAAACGATTCGGGGGCGCTCCCCGGCGCGAACTTCTCGAATGTGTAGTAAACGCTCTCCCCGGCGTGACCGGCGGCTCGAGGGCGACGGCGCTTGCAGCCGAAGAGCGCGCACGCGGCGGCCGAAATGCTGGTGATCCGGAGTCGGCGTCGAGTTTTGTTGGTCATGGCGAGGGGCTCGGGGACGCGGGAGCTCGATCCCCGACGAAGTCGTCGCTACGGAATGGGCCATTGAGGATTGGCCCGCGGGATCGCAGAATCCCCTTTTCGGATTCCCCGGTGGTGTAACTGGTAACACTGGAGATTTTGGTTCTCCGATTCTGGGTTCGAGTCCTGGCCGGGGAACCATTGGCGCCCACAGACGCGGGCGCGCGGCCAGGCGCAGTTTTTTCGACGAGCGCGGTTTGATCGACGACCACGGTGGCCCGCGCCAATCCGCGGCCGCTCGCCCGCGAGCCCTACGGGACGAGCGTCAGCTCGACCGCGGTCGAGGAGCTGATGTCGGCAGGGGCGGCGCGCACTGGCCGGCCCAATACCAAAAGACCTGCGCCGAAAACTGGCTTCCCGCGAGATAGGGCGAGTTCGGGACCGGGATCGAGATCGCGGCCGTGCCGTTCGGACCGCTCGGCATGTAGAACGCGAGGATCTGGGTCGACTGGATGAAGTCGAGGTAGCTCACGACCCCGAGGCCGAGCGTGTCGCTCCCCGAGTAGTTGATGACGTCGGTGATGAATAGAAACCCAACATTGTTCACCGGCGCGTTGTCGCACTGCAGGCCGAAGAACGGATTCCCAATGATCGGCGACTGAGTCGCCGTGAGGTGATTCACTCCCGTGCAGCCAGGGGTGCCGGTGCCGAAATAGGTGACGCCGAAGAGCGGCACCGAGGCGTTGGGGATCACCTTGAAGAGCTCGCCCCCGTGTAGTCGACGATGTAGAGCTCCCCCGCGGCGTCTTCGCCGAAGGCCGAGATCGAGTTGATCGAGGAGACCCCATCGTTGGGAACGAGCTCCGCCGTGCGTTCCTGATAGTTGGCAATCACGCCCCCTGGTACTGAAACGACCAGATCTTCGAAGTGCACCAATCGGCGAAGAAATAGGTGCCGCGGAGGTCGGGGATCGCGAAGCCGCGGTAGACGCATCCGCCGATCACGGCGCAGCCCATCGTGCCGTGGGGATACTCGAGGATCGGCTTCTCGACCGCGGTGCTTCCCAAGCATCCGGAGAGGCCGGTCGAGTGGTTCCCCTCGAAGCAACGCCAACCATAGTTGAGGCCCCGGGCGAGCCGCCGACTTGGAAGTCGATCTCCTCGTAGGAGTCCTGACCGACGTCGGCGATGTAGAGATCGGTGAGCGTTCCGTCGAAGGAGAACTTCAAGGATTCCGCAGGCCGTAGGCCCAGATCTCGGGGCGCGCTCCCGGAACACCAACGAAAGGATTCATGGGGGGATCGCGTAGGGCGTGCCCGAGTCCACGTCGATCCGGAGGATCTTTCCGAGGAGCGACGAGAGATTCTGCGCGTTGTTGAACGGATCGTTGGCCGAGCCGCCGTCGCCGATGCCGATGTAGAGATAGCCGTCGGCGCCGGATTTCAGATTGCCGCCGTTATGGTTGGCGAAGGGTGCGACACCTGGAGCAGCTTCGCGCCGCTCAGCGGGTTCGCAATGTTGGGATTCGCGGCCGAGACCTTGAACGCCATCACCACGACGTCGCCGCTCGGCTTCGCCGTGTATTGAACGAAGAATCGGCCATTCGACGCATAGTTGGGATGAAACGCCAATCCCAACAATCCCTGCTCGCCGCCGGCCACGATGGAGCTCGCGAGGCTCAGGAACGGAGTCGGCACGAGGTTCCCCCTGCTGGACGATCCGGATCTGCGCCGTGTTCTGCTCGACCACGAAGATCCGATCGAAGTCCCCCGGCAGGGCGGCGATCGCAACCGGCGAGGAGAGCCCCGCGGTCACGAGCTTCGTCGTGAGCGGGATCGTCGTGGACGACGCCCCCATATAGGGAGGCAGAGAGGAGTAGCCGGTCGAGGCCTGCCCGGGCGGAGTCGAGCCCCCTGGATCAGGGCGGCCACCGCGGAGAGGAGCGGTGCGGCGAGGAAGAGCGTCGCTTGGATCAAAGTTGGGGATTCAGGGTGCGGAAGAAACCCGGGGCCGACTCGCGTAAGTGGGCCAGCTGTCTCGAGTTGAACATACCATGCGACGCGGGCCCCGCCGTTTCCGGTGGGGCCCGCATTTCAAAGGTCGAGGCGTCGAATACCGTTTGAAGGAGCGGCCTCCGACGCCGTCGGATGACCGGGCCTACGGCTGGATCGTGAGATCCAGTCCGTCGGAAAAGCTCAAATCGAACGGCGGGAGCGAGCAGGCGCCCGCCCAAGCCGAGATCGTCTGGAGATAAAGTGGCTACCCACGATCAGCGGAAGATTGGGAATCGGAACCGCCGACACGCCGACGCCATTGGGATCGCCGTTCACGTCGAATGTGCTGACCGAGGTCGCCGCGAAAAGATCGACGTGGAGCAGGACACCGATTTGGAAGGGATCGGATCCCGTCACGTCCGCTGCGTTCGCCGCGATGCCGAGGCCGAGCGCGCCCGCCGGAGAGTTGGAGGTGCTGACCTCAAACGCCGGATTGTTGATCACCGGCGAGGAGTTCGCCGTGAGGTTCTGCGGGCCATTGCAGCCCGGAGTGCCCGTGCCGAACGAGGACACTCCGACGAGCACTGGGCTCACGGGGACGATTTTGAAGATCTCGCCGCCCAGATCCAAAATGTACATCTCGCCCGACGCATCTTGGCCGAACGCAGGAATCTGGGAGATGCTCAGTCCGCCGCCGGGATTGAACTGAGCCGTTCGCTCCTGGAAGCCCGTGACGATTCCGCCCGTGTACACGAACGACCAAATCTTGCTCGAGCCGTTGTCGGCGAAGAAATAGGTGCCGCGCAGATCGGGGATCGCCGCGCCGCGATAGACGTAGCCGCCTATGATGCAGTTCGTGCTTCCCGCGTGGCCGTACTCGTAGATCGGAGGAATCGCGCCGGGATACGGATCGGGATAGGTGCAACCCGCGAGATTGGTGGGATGGGTTCCCTCGAGGCAACGCCAACCATAGTTGAACGCCGCGCCGGTCGGCGGAACCGCGCCGCCCATTTGGAAATCCACCTCTTCCCACGAGCCCTGGCCCACGTCGCCGACGAGCAGGTCGCCCGTGTTGCGATCGAAGCTGAAGCGGAAGGGATTGCGGTGGCCGATCGCCCAGATCTCGTCGAGGCCCGGCGTCGCGCCGGCGTACGGGTTATTGCCGGGAGTGCCGTAGCCCATGTGCGGAGCCGGATTGTCGACGTCGATGCGATGCATCTTGCCGAGGTACGAGTTGACGTTCTGCGCGTTATTGTTGGGGTCGTTCGCGCTGCCGCCGTCGCCCGTGGCGAAGTACAGGTATCCGTCGGGACCAAACGCCACCGTTCCACCGTTGTGATTGGAGAAGTTCGGGTGCGCCATCGTCAGGAGGATCGTCCCGGTCGGGCTCGCCACATCGGGGTTCGCCGAAACCTTGTATTGCGCGACGACAATGTTCCCCCCGTATTGTTGTAGTAGATGTAGAACTTGCCATTGTTGGCATAGTCCGGGTGGAAGGCCATGCTGAGGAGGCCACGCTCGCCGACCGTCGTCGTGAGCGACGAGATGTCGAGGAAGAGGGCGGCGTTGGTCGTGGGGGTCGTCTGGATATTCTTGACGACCTTGATGCGTCCCGCGCGCTCGACCACGAAAAGGCGGTCGAAGTCATTGGTGGGCGCGGTGACATAGATGGGACTGGAGAATCCGTTCTTGAAGAGAACGGTCTTGAGCGGCGTTTGGGCGGAAACGACCGATGCGGATCCCACAAATAGGGACGCCGCGGCGAGAAGCCCTGCAAGAGACACGTTTCGCATGACGATGTGGCGGCGAGCTGACGCCGGCCGAGCCGAGGGAGAATAGCGAGGAGTACCGGGGGTTTAGGTCGAACGGTCTTACGGGAGCATCGACGTGCGCGCAAGCGACGAAAGATCCATGTGAACCAAGTGAACCACACGAATGAGGAACGATGCGCGACGCGGGCGGGCGGCGTGGGTAAGCTCCGGCCGACTCCTCCAGCTGAAAATGGGTTCCCGAACGATCGGTGTCCTGATCCTCGCCGTGGTGCTCCTCGCGCTCGCGGCTTTCGTTTTTCTCCAGGACTCGTCGGGGTCGGCGGCGAAAAAGGAGCGCCGGAGAAACCCGCCGCGGCGCGCCGAGCGACCTCAGCCTTCCAGCGACGGGGCGGGCGCCGGCGGCGTCGCATCCGGGGCGACGCGAGAAAGCGGGGGTCTCGAAGAATCCGATGCGCACCGAGACCGACCCGAGCCGTGATCCGGTCGTGGCGCGCGGGCGGGTGATCCTGCCGGCGGGGCTGAAGCTCGATGGCCTCGAGGTGGCCCTCCACACCGCAAGCGGTGAGGAGCTCACGAGCGCCGAGCCCGACGAGACCGGCCACTTCGAGCTCCGCACCGACAGCTATCTCCTCCCCGGCTGGACCGTCGCGACGGCCTGGATCGGGTGCATCCGTCCTCGGGGCATTCGTTGGGAAGACCTTCGCGAAGGCCTTCCGGCGGATCCCCGACGCGCACGCCCCGGCGCGCCGCCGGTCGACTGCGATCTCGTGGTGGGCGAGGCGGTCAAGTTCCACGGCAAGGTCACCGATCGCGCCACGGGGAAGCCCATCGAAGGGGCCTCGGTGCAGGTCTTCTCCGGTCTCCCCGCGTGGCGCGACAACTCCTCCGAGGAGACCACCACCGACGGCGAGGGGAAATACCAACTATCGCTCGAGGAGTTGCCGGCGGAAGAATTGGTGTTGTGCTGCCGCGCCGACGATTTCCAGGCCGAGATCGCGGGCCCGCTCGACGTGCCGGTCGGCACGACCCGAACCCAAGATTTCAGCCTCGCCGCAGAGGTCACGATCACGGGGCGCGTGCTCGACGACGCGACCGGGGCGCCGCTCCCCACGCGTCGGTGTCGTTCTGCCCCGACGATTATTCTTTGCGTTCGGACCGGGCGCAGGAGATCACCGACGAGACCGGCCAGTTCTCGATCGATATCAAGGATGTCCCGATCGAGCGGGCGACCCTGCGGGTGGAATGTAAAGGATTCGCGCCCGCGATCGTGGCGGGGCGCAAATGCCACGAAAACATGGAGGTCCGCCTCGGGAAGAGCGTCGTGATCGCCGGTAAGGTGCGCGATCGCGAGGGGAAGCCGGTCGGCGGCGCGCGGATCGACTTCGTCCTCCCCGACGAGTGGTCGTGGGATGATCCCAACTATAAGGACTCGGCGCGGAGCGACGGCGACGGCGCCTTCCGCGCCACCCTCGAGTCGGTGTCCTCCGAGGGGACGATGGTCCTCGTCGACTTCTATCCCCCTATCGCGTCTTCCTGGCGCCGCTCCTCTCGATCCAAACGAAGGCCTCGAACGCGACGACGCGCGAGGTCGAGATCGTCCTCGACTCGGCGGCCGGCCCCGAGTCGAAAGCCAATAAATAGAAGATCCCGCGCGCGCCCGCACGCGCGGCGCGCTCACGGGGCGAGGAGGCGCGCCCCTCGGCGTACGGCGGCGAGGTCTGGAGGCGCGGGTCGTCGACCGGCGCCCCCGCGGCGAAGTGGTAGAAAGTGTGGTATCGGCCGCGTGCGCAGGCCGAGGACGCCGTGCATCTCGTCATCGTAGAAGCAGCCGATGCCGGTGCCGCGGATACCGGCCGCCTCCAATTCCAAATAAAGCGCCTGCCCCACCAAACCGGCTTCCCAATGAATGCGGCGGTAGGCGGAGGGGCCCTCGGCGGCGCAACGCTCCTCGAAGCTCGCCAACATTCCGAGGCTGAAGGCTCCGTCGGCGGCGATCTCCTGATCGCACGAGACCGCGCGCCCCCAGGCGGTCATGTCGCCGCGCTTCAGGAGGAAGAGTGGCATCCACGCGGGGCCCCTCCACGGCGCGCCACTCGAACGCCGGGCGCAGGCACGATGCCAACGATTCGCGCGCGGCCGGATCGCGAAGTAACAGATAGAGGCCCGACTCGAGATCCGCCACGCGGTGGACGAAGATCGCGAGGTGGACCCCCGGCGCCCCCGCGAGCGCGTCGAAGGGGGCCGCGCGCCGCGGGAGGACCCGGTCGAGAATCCCAAGAAAACGATCCTTGGGGATCGAGCTGCGGCCGTCGTACGCGACCGCGCTGCGCCGCTGCCGGAGGATCCGGACGGCGGCCGGGGCGGGCGCATCGTTGAGATCGGCGGCGCCGGCGAGGGTGGGCTCCGGAAAGTTGGGAAGAGGCGCGGCGGCGGGGCCCACGCCGCGCAGTTTTTCGTGGCATCGGCCACGTCGTCGATCACCTCCCACTCGACCCGCTCGGTGCTGAGGAGGTTCGCCCGCCCGCTCCAGCGCCCGGCACGCGCGGCGGCAAGGGCGCGCGTCGAGGGCAGGCGCCCGCACTCCCGCCCGGCCACACCAAAGCCAAACAATCGGGATGCTCCCGCTCCACCCCCTCGAAATCGGCGGCGCGGTCGATTCCCAACGATGTCGAGACGTCGTCGTCGCCGGGCTCGTCGAGGACGACGAGCCGCCAGCCGAGGGCCGCGGCCGCGAAGCGAGCGCGCCGATCGCATGTCCCATGTCGTGCTGGCAGTAGCGGAAGGCGCGTTCGCCGTACTTCCACGCCTCGCGCCAGTGGATCGAGCTCAGCCCCACGAGGAACGCCCCCGCACCGAGCGGCGCCGCGAACGAATCCCAACTTTCCGGCGCGACCGCGCAGCGCTCCTCGAGCGCGTGGTCGAGCGAGCGGTAGTGGTAGAGCGCGGAGGCGTCGCCGATCCCAGCGATCGGCGGAAGCCAACAATAGCCCTCGGTGGGGTGGAGGTTCCCGCTCCAGGGTTCGCCCGCAGCGCCCACCTCGCCGATGCGTGGGATTTCCAGGCGGTGATCGCGAGCGAGATCTCGAAGAAGCGCCCGAGGCTCACGGCCGAGAGCGCGGCGGGCTCGGCGGGGCGCTCCGCGTAGAGCTGCGGATAGGCGGGCCCCGCGTCGGACGGATCCAAAGGTAACAATACGCGCCGCGCCCCCGCGAAGCGCCGGAACGGATCGGGCTGGTTGTCCCAATCCAAGTATCCGAGCGAGCGCGCGTAGCGCATCGGGAAGTGCTTGGTGCGCTCGTGGTAGCGGTAGGTCCGCTCGAGCGGCGTGTCGGCGCTCACGGCGCCGCGGGCTCCGCGCGCTCGACGCAGCGGGGATCATCGTTGCGCGGATTGTTGACGAGCCGCGAGACCGGGTGGGACGACATCCGGTCCGCCTCGAGCGGATGTAATGAGCGTCGAGGAGCTCGCGGCCGCGCGCGGAGCCGAGCCACACGATCCCAATCATCCTTCGGGAGGATAACGGGCATCCGGCCGTGTACCGGAGCCACGATCCCATTCGCATCCGTGGTCACGATCGCGCCCGACTCGATCTGTTGCCCGTCGGGCGAACGCCAACGATCCCATATCCCGGCCATTGCGAAGGGCGAGCCGTCGGCCATGCGGAAATAGTGGGGCACGCGCGCGCCGGACACGTCGTCCCACTCGTAGAAGCCGCTGGCGAGGATGAGGCAGCGGTGATCATCGAAGGGGCGCCGGTAGGCCGGCTTTCGGCGATGGATCTCGGCGCGGGCGATGATCATTCGATTGCCAATCGCCGAATCCTTCGCCCACGACGGGATCAAACCCCAATGAAGCCTAACGAGCCGATTCTTGGGATTCCTCCTCGCGGCGGATCGCGGCGACCTCCTGCGTCGGCGCGACGTTGAATCGCGGCGGCGGCGCGTCGACCTCCTCGATGTCGAAGATCCGCGAGAGATCCTCCGAGGTCACGTTCAGGGCGAAGCGTCCGCACATGGCAACACACCAACGATCCGCGCTCAGAACACCGCGGGTGGGCGATACTTGCCGAAGACCCGCTCGAGACGCTCGCAGATCTCCCCACCGTCGCGTACGACCTCGACCGCCGCGGCGATCGGCGGCAGTAAGTTGGCATTCGCGTCGCGCGCCGAGCCCTCGAGCGCCTCCAGCGCGTCGTTCGTTTTCTTGGCATCGCGGCGCTTGCGCGCGGCGTCGAGCGAGCGCTTCACCTCGGCGATCGCCGCCCCGTCGACGCGGAATCGGCGGCGGCGCGTCGGTCTCGCTCGACCTTGAATGCATTGACCCCAACGATCGTCCGCTTGCCGCTCTCGACGTCGCGCTGCCACTTGCATCGCCGAGCGGTGGATCTCGCGCTGGACGAAGCCCTTCTCGATCGCGGCCACACTCCCGCCGAGCTCCGCCACCTCTTTCATCAGCGCCTCCGCGCGCGACTCGAGCTCGTCGGTGAGGCGCTCGACGAACGGCGCGCCGCCGAGCGGGTCGACCGTGTCGGCCACGCCCGACTCGTGCGCCAGGATCTGTTGCGTTCGCAGCGCCGTGCGCACCGCCTCCTCCGATGGCAACGAAAGGGCCTCGTCCTGGAGTTGGTATGCAATGATTGCGTTCCGCCGAGGACCGCCGCGAGCGCCTGGATCGCGACCCGCACCACGTTGTTCTCCGGCTGCTGGCTCGTGAGCATCGAACCCGCGGTCTGCGTGTGGAAGCGCAGCTGCCAAGCATCTCGGATTCTTGGCATGGAAGCGCTCGCGCATGATCCGCGCCCACATCCGCCGCGCCGCGCGAAACTTGGCAACCTCCTCGAAGAGGTGATTGTGGGCATTGAAGAAGAAGGAGAGGCGCGCGCCGAAGCGGTCGACCTCGAGACCGCGCGCCGCGGCCGCCTCCACGTAGGCTATGCCATTCGAGAGCGTGAATGCCAACTCTTGCACCGCCAGTGCAGCCCGCCTCGCGCATGTGGTATCCGGAGATCGAGATCGGATTGAAGCTCGGCGCCACTTCGTTGGCCCACGCGATCGTGTCCACCACGAGGCGCATCGACGGCGCCACCGGGAATCGATAGGTCCCGCGCGACGCGAACTCCTTCAGCATGTCGTTCTGGACGGTCCCGCTCGATCTTTCCTCGGGAACGCCCTGGCGGCGCGCGAGGGTCACGTACATTGCCAACAATATCGGCGCGGTCGTGTTGATCGTCATCGAGGTCGACACGCGATCGAGCGGGATCCCGTCGAGCAGCGTCTCCATCTGCGCGAGCGACGGAATTGGAACCCCAACTTTCCCCACCTCGCCTTCCGCGAGCGGGTGGTCGGGGTCGTAGCCGATCTGTGTGGGAAGGTCGAAGGCGGTCGAGAGCCCCGTCTGCCCCTGATCCAACAAATAGCGGAAGCGCCGGTTGGTCTCGCGCGCGGAGCCGAAGCCCGCGTACTGGCGCATCGTCCAGAGCCGCCCGCGATACATCGAGGGGCGGATGCCGCGCGTGTACGGGAACTCCCCGGCAGCCCTCCGTCGGCCCGGGCCCCGCGTAGATCGGCTCGACTGGGATCCCGACGGCGTCGCGAACGCCGCCTCGCGGTCGGGATTCTTGGCGACGGCCGGTTTGTAGGTTTTCTCGAGCCAGCGGTCGCGCTCGAGTTCGCGGAGGTCATCGCGGCGATGCTACCGCGAGTCGTGCGATCTCCGACGTGGCGGCCGCATTGAGCACCGGCGTCGAAACCCAGCATCGCCGATCCACGTAGGACTCCCCATGCGCACCCGATTGTCTCTTCCCCTCTCCATCGCCGCGGCGTTCTCCGCGATGTTCGTGCAGGGTGCGCCCACTACTCCGCCGCTCGAGCGCGCCCGCCAGGGGAATATGCCAAGGATTTTCCCGATGTCATCCTCCCGCAGGTCGACTTCGGGTCGAGATCCTTGGATGAGTGGATTGAGTTGCCTCGACGCTTCGCAACCAAGCACCCCGCCGTTCGGCGCTGTGGTGCATCTATTATTGGCATCGCGCGGCCGGTCAGACGCCGTCCCGAAAGACCACAGACGCGATCAAGAGTCTCTTGCGGATTTGCGGATCGACGACTGTTCCATCGATCGGCGAGATCCGAAACGATCTGGAATGAGTGGGGTCTATTGCCTTGGTGGGACCCCCGTCGAGCAGCGATCCACCCGCCCGCAGGATCTCCAGAATCCTCGCGCCGACGACGAATTATTGCGTCTCCTCGACTCACCAGCCGATTACGTGAGGCGGCGCGCGTCTCTGGAGCTCCTAGCAAATCGCCACGAAACGAAGCGCGCTTACGGAACATTCTTGGTAAGCTATGATGCGGCTGCTTCCGTCCGACGTCGGCGCGATGTCGACGGCGACATGGTTCGCAGCATCGGCGGCGCGCCCGATCCTAGACAACGTACTCGTGGATTTGTTGGAATCAAAGGTCCATGACAGCGCATGGAAGTTGGCTCTCTTAGATCAGACAGTGTTTTCGCGCAACGCCGACGTCGAACGGGTGGTCAGAGTCTTCGACTCTTTCGATTTGCGAGATGCCAATCATCGATCGGCAATTTTGAAGAACCTCGAGTGGATGGGTGGATATCACGATCGCGATGATTTTCGCGGGACGTTCGAGACCTCGTATTCATGGGATTTTCATTTTCATCAGCCAGATCCGGAGACGAGGACACTCGCACCCGCGCTCGACCGTGCAATGCAGTCGATGCTGCCGGAGGCTCCTCCAGCAGGGCCTGACAGCCACCAATCTCGAAGTCCCCGAGCTAACGCGAATCGGTGCAGTCTCCCTTCGCAGTGAGGCTTGCCGACGCGCGATCGCGCCAATCTTGAAATCCATGCTCGGGCACCCGGGACCACTCTCTGACCGCGCACTGTGGCTCCTATGTCATTTCGGCGACGACGACCCCGAGATTCGGCTCCGTTATGTGGCAATGCTCGATGGAATCACAGACTTCGATCGCGTCGATCGGAACGAGATCCCGTGCCTTACGCACCACGAGTGCGTCGACACTCGCGGCATTTGAACGCGTGTATCGCAACGCCAAGAATAAGGGGGATTCTTCTTCAAGCTCGCGTCGGCCCACATGCTCGATGACAAGACTTCTTGGGTCGCGCGGCGACTTCGCGTCGCACGCCGACGGCAAATCGGATTTTATTGTTGGTGTTCAATGATGTCGTTTCCGTGGAGTGTGACCTGGGGTCCTGTGACGACGAACGCATGGCGGTTCGCGTCATGAAGCTCGCGCTGACCGCGCGCACCAAGAAAGAGCGCGGCGAGGACGCGTCGCGTGAAATCGCCGAGCTGCGCACGATCCATCGCGCGGGCACCGGGGCCATGAACTGCGCGGGCGGATGCAGCGATCGACTACGAGCAAGTCCTCGCGGTTCTTCCGTGGCTCGATCTCGACGCACCATGAATACAGGGCGCAATGCTTGCGTGCTTATGGACGAGCCCCTTTTCGTTTCCCACGCACAAGAACTGGATCGTTTCCTACCTATCTAGTCGCGGCACGACCGACGAAGAAAAGGCGTTTATCGTGGCAACGCACGACCCCTTTGAGAGAGAGCCGTACATGACGGCCCCTAGCATCGCTTGGACCGATGACTCTACCGAGAGTTCACAAACTTCGAAGATTGGCATATGGCATCGAGGATCAACACGGACTTGGATGGAATCTCAGCAGGCACTCGACGCAGTGCTCCAGATCGCACGCATGTCCCGCGACGATGAGCGCATGCTTCTCATGGTGCTCCGCGATGGCACGTGCTCCGAGGCGCTCTGACGCCGTCACAATCTTGAAGACGCGTCCTGTCGACTCCCTGGCGTTGCGATTTGCAGCGCGCCAAACTATCGCCGATCCGGATCCGCTCGTCGCAAAGGCAGGCGCTGAGTTGGTGCGTGCGCGGAATTGGTGAGTTGTTTTCATCAGCGATCGTCGCGACTTCTGGCGCGGAGGAGTCGTATCGTGGCGACCCCTTCCAGGTCATTCGCCATGAAACGACTCCCCGCGTTCGCGCTCGTCACGGCTCTCCCGCTCCTCTTCGCGCCCGCCCTGCTCCGCGGGGGCGACGACCCGCAGCCGGCCGACGCCGAGGCGTCGAAGACGATCCTCGCGGCGGACCTGAAAAAGGACCTCACCTATATCGCCTCCGACGAGCTCGAGGGGCGCGCGACGCCGAGCCCGGGGCAGGACAAGGCGGCGGCCTTCCTCGCCAAGCGCTTCGAGGAGCTGAAGCTCGAGCCGGGCGGGAGCGATGCCACCTATCGGCAGAAGATCCCGTTCACGCCGCGCAAGCGCGGCGGCGACGCGGCGAGCGCGCCGGCTCCCGTCGAGATCGCGAATATCGTTGGGATCCTGCGCGGCACCGACCCCAAGGCGGGGGCGATCGTCTTCTCGGCGCACTACGACCACATCGGCAAGAACAAACCCAAGAATCCGGGCGATCCCAAGGAAGACATCATCAACAACGGCGCCGACGACGACGGCTCGGGCACGGTGTCGGTCCTGGCCCTCGCGAAGGCCTACGCCGCGCGCAAGACCAAGCCCAAGCGATCGTTGGTGTTCGCCTGCTTCACCGGCGAGGAGATCGGCGGCGTGGGCTCGCGCGCTTATGTGGGATCGCCCGCGATCCCGCTCGGCGACACGATCTGTGATATCAATCTGGAGATGCTGGGGCGCACCCACGACATCGGCCCGAAGCGCGCCTGGGTCACGGGCTGGGACGTCAGCACCCTCGGTCCCATCCTCGCAAAAGGTGGGAAAGCGGCCGGCGTGGAGATCTACCCCGACCCCTATCCGCAGGAGGGCTACTACATGCGCTCGGACAACGCGTCGTTCGTGGCGAAGAAGGTGATCGGCCAGACGGTGAGCGCCGGCTCGAACCACCCCGACTACCACACCGTGCGCGACGAGGTGGGGAAGATCGAGTTCGAGAATCTGGAGGCGCTCGTGCGCGCCGTTTACTTGGGATCGGCGCGGATCGCCTCGGGCGAGGAGACCCCGAAGCCGACGGGCGACTCGCTGATGCCGAAGCGAAAGTGAGTCGGTGAGGTTGTGAGGCGGTGAGTCTGGGAAGGGTGCCGGCCCCTACCGGCTCCTAATATTCCGCGGCGGGAATCGTCGTGACGCGGACGCGGCGCCGATCGGGCGCGCGCCCCTGGAGATTCCCATGTTTTCCGTTCACGCATTCTTGGTGTCCGCGCTCGCCGCGGCTCCGCAGCTCATTCCCAATCATCCGCAGGAGACCCCGCCGCGATCGCCCGCACCCTCCAGCTCGAATCGCTGAAAGCCACGATTCGGATCTCGGAGGTCACCGCCACGACCGACCTCGAGCAGGTCTTCCGCAACACGCTCCCCACACAAACGGAAGGCACCTATCTGTGGCCGATTCCCGAGGGGGCCACGGTCTCCCAGTTCGAGCTCTGGGTCGACGGCAAGCCGCTCAAGGGCGAGCTCCTCGACAAGGATCGCGCGCGCGGCGTCTACGAGCAGATCGTGCGGAGCCAGCGCGACCCGGGGCTCCTCGAGTGGGCCGGGCTCGGCTGCGTGAAGGCCTCGATCTTCCCGATCCCGGCGAACGGCGAGGCGCGCGTGCGGCTGCGCTACACGCAAATGTTGGGATTCTCCGGCGGAGCCTACGAATACGCGCTCCCGCTCCGGATCGCGGCGCTCGCCCGGGGGCTCCGATCGTTGGTGATCGACGGCGCCGTCGAGTCGGCGCGCGCGATCGCCGCCGTTTACTCGCCGAGCCACGCCATCGACGTGCGGCGCGACGGCGAGACCAAGGCGCGCTTCTCCTTCGAAGCCAACAATCCGCGCCTCGAGCGCGATTTCAGCCTCGTCGTGGGGCCGGCCGACCGCGAGCTCGGCGCCCTCCTCCTCACCCACCGGCGCGTCGACGAGGACGGATTCTTTTCGTTGGTGTTGACTCCGCGGATGGAGGTCCCAGCGAGCGAGGTCCAATCCAAGGATGTGATCTTCGTCGTCGACACCTCCGGCAGCATGGCGGGCGACAAGATCGCGCAAGCCAAGAAAGCGCTCCACCAGGTCCTGGCGCGCCTCAATACCAACGATCGCTTCGGCCTCATCCGCTTCTCGACCGAGGCCGACCCCTTCCGCACCGATCTCCTCTCCCCAACGAAAGAGAATCGCGACGCCGCCGACCGCTGGATCGACGCGCCTCGAGGCGCGCGGCGGCACCAACATCGAGGAAGCGCTCACGCGCGCTCTCGCGATGCGCGGCGCCGACACCCGCCTATCGATGGTGTTCTTCCTGACCGACGGACTCCCCACCGTCGGCGCGACCGATATCGCGCAGCTCCTCTCGATCGTGAAGGAGCGCAACAAACAGGGTCTCCGGATCTTCACCTTCGGCGTCGGCTACGACGTGAACACCCGCCTCCTCGACACGATTGCCAACGATACGCGCGCGGCGCGCGAGTACGTGCGCCCCGACGAGGACGTGGAGATCAAGGTCTCCACCCTCTTCGACAAGGTCTCGAGCCCGGCGCTCTCGAACGTTTCGTTGGTGATCGACGGCGTCGAGGTGTCGGAGATCTATCCGCGCCGCCTCCCCGATCTCTTCCGCGGATCCCAGTTCCTCGTGACGGGGCGCTACCGCGGCGACGGCAAGGCGCGCGTGCGCCTCTCGGGCACCATCGGCGATACCAAGAAAGGGTGGGACTACACCTTCGACTTCCCCAAGTCGAGCGAACGCCAAGATTCGCTGCGCCCGCTTGTGGGCCTCGCGAAAGGTGGGATTCCTCCTCGACGAGATTCGCCTGCGCGGCGCGAGCCCCGAGCTGGTCGACGAGGTGAAGCGCATCGGGCGCGAATACAACATCGTGACACCCTACACATCTTTCCTCGTGGTCGAGGAGGGGCGCCGCCTCGCGCGCGCGCGCGGGGTCGACGAACGCAAGATTCGCTTCGGCCTCGACGGCGGGCTCGACGGCGTCGATAGTTTCCATCTCGCCCTCGACGAGGACGCCGAAGCCAAAGAATCGGTGCGCCTCCTCGACGACCTCTCCACCGCCACCTCGGGCGAATCGGCCGTCGCGGGGAGCCTCGCCGCCAAGGCGCTCGGCGGCGCGCTCGCCCCCGCCACCTCGCAGCCCGCGCGCGGCCGCGGCGAAGCCCTCTCGCGCGCCGTCACGCGGAGCGTCGGCGATCACACCTTCCAATGGATCGGCTCAGCCTGGGTCGACACCAACTTTACCGAGGCCGACCGCGCCAAAGTCATCAAGGTGGCCTTCCTCTCCGACGAATACTTTGCCTTGCTCCGCAAGCATCCCGAGCTCGCCAAGCCCTTCGCGATTGGCGCGCACGTCCTCGTCCAATGCTCCGGATCCTTCTACGAAGTCGAATGAGATGGAGGGGCGCCGGGAGCACGGACCAAGCGTGGGGTGGTTGGGTCCCGGAGCTCAGACATGTGCGCCGATGGAACCCCAAGGAAATGGCGCCGCGGCCGCAACCAAGAGTTGCGGCCGCGGCGAAAATTACCAACGAACGTTGTTGCGTCCATGCGGCGCACAAACTCGCCCGGGACCCACCCACCCCCGTCGCGCTCGCAGTCATGACTGGATCCTAACGATCCGGTCATGCGGCACGAAGGCGGGACGGGTGGGGTAGGTCGGCGCGGCTTCTGCGCAGGGCGGGATCGTAACAATCGGATCCTGGCGATGCGCAGCAGAGCGCCGACCTACCCACCCCGTCCCGCCACCCACCCCACGCTGCAGCGCGCGCCCGCCGCTACCCATCACAGTTCCGCTCCGCAAACAGTCTCCCGCGCAGAAAGCACAACAATCGTGCTGCCTAGGGCGCAGCATGTTGACATCACCAGTCCTAAGGATGATTGGGATGCTACGGACTTCTTTGTCAGCTCTTGAAGAGAACGAGCGTGTGGCCCTGCTCGGAGACTGCGACGACGTGCGAGACCCCGGCCACGATCTTCTCGCGCGGCGCGCCGTAGACGTCGGAACCGCTCCAAGTGTCGATCTCGAGGAGCTTGCCGTCGGGGCCGATGACGCCGAAGCCATCGACCGCTTCGTTGGGATCCTGGAGCTCGATCTTCATGTGGCATCGCATCGCCGCCACGACTCTCATGCTCTCGGGATCGGGCTCGAACACCGTGATCGCCTCGGGGGCACGATGTCGTCGCCGGCGGCGGACAGATAGATGCCATCGCGCGCAATGTTGGTGAACTCGAAGCGCCCCTGCTCGTCGGTCTTCACGCCGGGAATGTTGGCATTGTTGGCGGTCCAGCCCCCTCGGAAAATCGAGCTTGAACGCGCGCCGCCAGATGAACACGCGCACCCCCGCAATCGGCTTTCCCACGAGGTTCACCACCTGGCCGGCGATCCGCGGGAACATTTGTGACTTTCGGAATTGGAGCGTCACGTCGGGGCCGCCGGCGCGCACCCCTTCCTGCTTCAGCGCCGCGAGCGTGCGCTCGTCGACGGCGCCGACGCGGTAGTCGCGCGCGAGGAGGCCGCCGATCTTGAAGCGCCCGTCGGCGTCGGCCGTGACGATCGGATTGGTGCGCACTCCCGCCTGCATCCCCTCGAGAACCTGGAGATCGTTCATCGCGCTACCGAACCAGGTGGCGTCGTCGATCCAAACTCTCGCGCGCGGCACCGGCTTTCCTTGGTCATCGAGGACGACCCCGGCGATCGTGAGCGGCGGATCGCCGAGGCGGATCACGATCCCAACTTTCCCCGAGCCGGCGGCGCCGTCGGACTCGACGGTGACGCTTCCCCACTGATAGCCGGCCTTGGCGGCGGTGAGTGTCGCGCTCGCGCGCCCGCCGGAGGCAATATTGAACTCGCCGCGGTCGTCGGCGCTGACGACGCTGAGCGGGCTCGCGACCCGCGCGCCTGCGACCGGCTGCCCCGACGGATCGACGACCCGCCCCGCCCAAGAGCCCTTCGCGACCGCCGCCGCCGCGAGCTTGATCACGAGATTGAAGGCGGGGGCCGCGGTGAGCGGCTCGCGGTGGTTCGCAAACCCAACTTTCGAGACCTCGAGCGCGGCGCCGTCGATGAGCGGCGCGTCCTGGATCTCGAAGCGGCCGTCGGCGCCGCTCCGCGCGTTCCAGCGCCGCTCGATCGAGAAGTCGAGGACCTCCTGGAATCGCGACCGGAGATCGGCCGGCGGCTCCAATGCCACCATTGCATCGGCGACCGGGCGGCCGTCGCCGTCGACCACGATTCCTAAGTATCCCCCTTGGGGGCGACGACGATCCGCGGGCGGCGCACCCTCGCCGTGTCGGAGGACTCGCCGGCGAACACCGTCACGAAGCGCGGGCTCGCCACCTCGAGCTCGCCGCGCACGGGAGGCGCCGGCATCTCGAAGATCCCCTCGCCGTCGGTCACCACCGGATCGACGGGCGGGGCTTTCGTTGGGATTCCGCCGGGTCCCATCGCGAGGAACCGCACCTCGATCCCGGGCACGGCGCGCGAGAGGAGATCCACCACTTTCCCCACGGTGCGACGCGCCTCCTCGGCGGCGGGCATGCTCGCGGGAGAGGAGGCAGCGCCGGCCGCGCGATCGCGAGGCGCGTCGGTCTTCTCGCGCGCCGCCGACTCGGCCTTTGTTGGGGTTGCGCCGACGCGATGGTGCGGGTCTCGTCCACCTTCGCGGCGCCGGCCCCGCCCGGCCCCGCCGTGCCCTCTGGCTGCGCCGGGCCGTTGGAAACCCACAAAAAGATCGCGGCCAGGGCCGCGACCGCCGCCGCAACGGACAATGCCACTTTTGCATTCATGATCGACGCACCGATGGGAACGAGGAGAGACGACGCCGGCGCCGCCGCGGCGACCGGAGCGAGGGCGGCCATCCAGGCCCGCCGGTTTCCATCGCGTCCGCGATCGAGCTCCACACGCAACAATCTCGATCCCGCGCGAGATCCGCGTGTGGACCGTCGCCACCGCGACACCTTGTCGCTTCGCGATCGCGCGCGGCGGGAGCTCCTCGAAGTAACGCAACAATAACGTCGAGCGGTACGGCTCGCCGACGCGCATGAGGGCGTCCCCCACCTCGCGCTGCGCCGCGAAACGCTCGACGAGCTCGAGTGTCGAAGGCAACGAATCGGATCGGGCCGAGCCCCACTCGATCCGCTCGCGCCGCGCTCGCGCGCGCGATCCCTGCTTCACGAAGTTGCGAAGGATCGTGGCGAGCCAGCCGCGGACGGGGCGCCCCGGCTCGGGCGGATGCCGCAGCGCCGCCACGAGCGTTTCTTGGGAAACGTCGTCGGCGGTGTGCGGATCGTGGACGAGCCGGCGCGCGAGCTCGCGAACCCAACCGAGCTGCTCGAGAACCGCCTGGGGATCGCGCGAGTGGGGAAGCATGGAAACCGGCGTTGATATGCCGATCGGGGCGAATCCTATTCGCGGGGCGGACGCGCGGGTCGGAATGGCGCGGGGAGCGCCCCGCGCCGATGGTATCGTTGGGGCTTCCCGCGGGTCGCCCCATGAGCGCGACGCCGCCGCCGCGGGACCCGGCGGAGCCGTTCCCGAGCATCGCGTCGATTCGCAATCCGGGACGCGCTCCGAAGGAAAGAAAGCCGCCGCTCCACCGCTCCCCATCAATCCCGATGTCGCGCTCGAACTCGATCCTCGTCGGCACCTTCGCCGCCCTCGTCCTCGCTGCAACAGGATCGCCATCGCCCCCTTCCGAAGCGGAAAGGGCCCGGGCGAGTCCGGGGGCTGAGGTCGCCCAACGATGTCATCGCATCGCTGCCGGCGATCGCCGGGGCGGAGACCCGCGGCTCGGAGGCGGGGCGGTCGGAAGCGACCGCTTCGTCACCGGATTCCGCGCTGAACTCAGCCGCTGCGCGACGGAAAAGTCACAATTCTCGGCGGCGGACCTGTCCCTTCAGGAACCCAAGTCGTCGTGCGCTACGACAACCCCGACTACTTCGGCGACTTCACATTCGCGGAGCTGATGAAGTTGGGTTTCGGCCGCGGGCCGCGCCGCCAGCGCGACATCGCGCGCGCCGCGCGGGCGAATCGGCGCTTGGGGAACTCGGCCGAGGTCGCCCCCGATGGCAACTTTCGAATCGAGGCGCCGCGCGCCGGCATCTTCTACGTCGACATCGAGTCCGACTCGCTCTTCACGGATCGTTGGGAACGGCAGAACGGAAGTGACGCGACGGCGCTCGGCGCGCGCGCGCGGCGTGGGCGGCGCTCCGCGGAAAGGTGGTATCTGCCGAGGGGGGCGCGGTCGAGGGGTGGAGCTCCAGTGGATGGACCACGCGCTCCCGCGATCGACGGGGCGCATCGTGACGCCGCGCGACATCCGCGCGAAGTCGGCAGCCGACGGCACGTTCAAGCTGCGCGCGCTGCCGATCGACGGCGTGGGCGCGGTCTTGGCGCGGCATCCCAACTATTCGGCGGCGAACGTCCTGTGCACCGCCGACACGACGGCCGGCGCCTTCGTCGTGACGCTGTACGCGCCGGCCAAGATCGCCGGGCGCGTCGTCGACAGCGGCGGGCTCGCGGTCGAGGGGGCCGACCTCTCGCTCCTCGGCGCCGACATCACGAGCTACGCCGCGGCGGTCGAGCAGGACCTGCCGAAGTCCGACGCCGAGGGGCGCTTCGTGATCCTCGAGGCGCCGCCGGGGCATCGCGCGCGTGCGCGCGGAGAAAGTTGGGATTCGCCCCTGCACCACGCCCGAGTTCGACGTGCGCCCCGGCGTCGCCGTGGATCTCGGAATCTTGGTGATGCAGGCGCGGCTTCCGGATCGAGGGGCAGGTCCTCACTCCGACGGCGCGGCCATCGAGGGGGCGAAGGTCACACTCGGATTCGCGCCGCAGATGAACCAGCTCGAGGCGGGCGAAGGGGGGCGACGCCGGGCGACTCGGCGGAGGCGACGACGGCGGCCGAGGGAAAGTTTGCTTTCGAGGGGATGGGCAAGGGTCCCTACGACGTCGAAGCCAACTATCCGGGCTTCGCGTCGGCGCGCAAGAAGCGCTACCTCGCCGACGGCCGCCCGCTGGTCCTGAAGCTGCGGCGGCCGGGGAGCGTGGAGGTCGCCGTCACGTGGCCCGCCGACGCGACGGCTCCCGCCGAGCTCGAGGGGATCCTCGAGGTGAGCCAAACGATCGGGCCTGGCTTCACGATGGCCGAGAGCCGCGCGGCGCGAGAAAGTCAAGATTCCCGAGGGGGCGTCGAATGCCACCTTTCGGATCGAGGACGTGGCCCCGGCTCCTACGGATTGGTGGTGAAGGCGCGCGGCTTCGCCCGCGCGAAGACGGCCGGCCTCGAGGTGAAGGGGGCCGGCACCGCGACCGCGTCGGTCGCCCTCGTGCCGGGGGTCATCGCGTCGGGGATCGTCGTCGAGCGCGGCACGAAGCAACCTTGCCGGGTGCGCGCGTGATGGTGAGCGGGACGTTCTTCGATGTCTTCCGCGGCGACGTCGCCTCCACGGATACCAAGGAAGACGGGAGCTTCGAGCTCCCCGACCTCGACGCCGGGCCCCTCTCGCTCGCGGCGTCGACCGACGGCTTCTCGCGCGAGATCGTTTCGTTGGGAGAGCAGAAGTCGGGGGCGCACGTCGAGGGGATCGAGATCGCGCTCGGGCGCGGCGGCGACCTCGAGGGGATCGCGTTCGACGAGGAGGGGTTCCCGATGGCGGGCGGCGTCGGGATGGCGAATGCCATCGAAAAGGGGGAATCTCAACAAAGCGTCCTCGACGCGGGCGGCCGATTCCGCCTCAGGCACCTCTCGCCGGGCAATTACTGAGCAACCATCCTGCGCGGCTCGTTCCTCGCGGACGTGAGCGGCTCGAATCCCAACGATATGTTGAAGGGGATGCAGATCTCGGCCGCGACGATCCGCGACGGCGAGACGACGCGGATCGTGATCGGGCGCGAAGGAGGCGGGCTCGTGAAGGTGCGCGTGCACGTCACCTCGCGCGGCGAGCCGGTCACGGGGGCGCTCGTGAACGCGCTGCCGCAGTCGGGCGAGGGGGCCCGAGCGGGCTGGGGCGCGCGCGCTTCTCGACGACCGACGACAACGGCAAGTTCCAGATCCCGCTGCCTCCAGGAAAGGTGGTATTCACGATCCAGCGCGGGCGCGGCTCGCAGACCGGGATCGAGCAGTCGGCCGAGATCCCGCGCGCCGCGACGCATGACATCGAGATCACGCTCCCGCAGGGATGATCTCGGGGCTCGTGCGCGGCCCGAGCGGCTCGCCGGTCGCGGGGCAGCCGGTGTTCATCGCGTCGGACCGCGGCGCGGGGGCCACATTGTTGGGATCCTTCGGCCAGGCGGCCACCGACGAGGATGGCAAGTATCGGTTCGAGAACCTCGCCGCCGGAGGATACTTGGTAACGGCGGGCGGCGTGAACGCCTTCAGCGACGCCGGGGGCGAGGCCTACGGCCGCGTCTCGCAAAATGTGGCATTGAGGACGGGCAGGCGGCGAGCGGCGTCGACTTTTCGTTGGCGAAGGCGGGCGCGATCGTCGGCACGGTGACCGCGCGCGGCGAGCCGCTCGGCGGCGCGTCGATCTTCCTCCAAACGGCGTCGGGGCAGGCGGTGAGCCGCCTCTCGGACGTCTTCAGCAATGCGGGGGAACTTCCGCGCGCGCGGCATCGCCCCGGGACCTATCGTTTGCTTTCGCGCGCGAAAGGCTTCGGCTTCAAGGTGATCGAGCCGGTGGTCGTGGAGGCGGGGCGCGATACCAACGTTGCGATCGCCCTCGAGCCGGGGGTGGCGGTGACCCTCCAAGTCACCGACAACGATGGCAATCCTGTCGCGGGCGCCAACGCCGACTTGTTCGACGACCAGAATCGTCGCCTCCGGGCTTCGCCGGGATCGCCGAGTTCGCCGACCTCTTCACTCAGGGAGCTCCCCGCCCGGCACGATCCGCCTCGGAGAGCTCGGACCCGGGCGGTACAAGGTCCGGGTTTCGCGCGAGGGCTACGGAACCGCCGAGACCGACTTCACGATCTCGGATGCCTCGCCCAAGACCCTCGGCGTGCGGCTCGAAAGAAGTAGCGCTGTAGACTTGGCGAGGCGCGCCCGTCGCGCGCCAGCTCCCGCGTCTCCGCCCCAGCTCCCGCACCGCCGCACCAACCATGCCCCCGAGCCGCCGCCCCGATCGTTGGTATCACAGCTTTCCTACTCCTCGCCCCGCCGCGCGCGCCGACCTGAAGCCGCACCAGGTGCTCGTGGTCGTGAACGACTCGTCGCCGATCTCGCAGTCGATCGGCCAGTACTACTCCGGTATTCGTGGGATTCCCGCGCAGAACCAATCCCACCTCCCGCTCGGGACTCCCACCTCGGAGCACATCTCGCGCGTCGATTACAACACCAAGATTCGCGATCCGATCGCCAACTATCTCCAGACGACGGTCCCCGCGCTGAAGACGCAGATCAAGTGCATCCTGCTCACCAAGGAATGCCCGCTCACGGTCGACAACACCACGGGGAGCGGGATCACGCAGACCGTGGCGTCGGTCGACTCGGAGCTGACGCAACTCTTCACCGGGCTCGTCCCCGACGGCGGCCAGCAGGGCTGGCTCGGGAATCCCTACTTCGCATCGCAGCTCGGCTTCGACCAATCTTCCTCCGCGTCGATGAGTTACATCGTGTGCCGCCTCGACGGCTACGCGGATCAGATCGACGCCCCGACGGGCGTGCCGGTGGATATCAAGAATCTGATCGACCGCTCGCAGACGCCGGCGGGCACGGGGACCTTCCTCCTCGACGGCGATCCCACGAAAACGGGGGCTACGCCGTGGGCGAGCAATGGATGAACAACGCGACGACGATCCTCACGGGGATGGGGCTCACCGTGTCGCACGACACGACGACGACCTTCCAGAAGAACGTCGCGAATATTCTTGGTTATGCGTCCTGGGGGAGCAACGACAGCAATAATCTTGGGATTCCCTATTATGGCAACATCGGCGCGAACCTGGTGCCGGGCACCTTCCTGCCGGGCTCGTTCGCGACCGACTTCGTGTCGACCTCGGCGCGCACCTTCACGGGTCCGAACATCGCCAACTATGGCCAGTCGCTCATCGCCGATCTCATCCGGATGGGCTGCACCGCGGCGAACGGCCACGTGGAGGAGCCGTTCCTGAACGCCGTGTCCCAGCCCGACCAGGTGTTCCCCAACTATGCGCGCGGCTACACGGTGGCGGAGGCCTTCTACACCTCGATCGCTTTCCTTTCTTGGGAAAACGTCGTCGTCTGCGATCCGCTCATGAAGCGAATGTTGGTGACCTCGCAGATCCTCGCGGTCTCGCCGAACACGGGGGCGCAGGCGGGGGACAGACGTTCACGATCACCGGCAAGAACTTCTGACCCTCGGCGACACGGTCGTGACGGTCGGCGGCGTGCCGGCCGAGATCACGAGCGTGAATGCCACACAGATCCAGACGAAGAGCCCGCCCAACTCGCCGGGGCCGAAGACGATCGTCGTGACGAACTCGAGCGGCAGCTTTCCGGCGGCCACGAAGTTCATCTACACCCCCGCGATCGACACCGCGCAGCCGACGGTTGCCATCAATACGAATTGACGTTCACTGTCTATGGCCAACATTACGGCGACGCGTGGATCGTCTTCGAAGGGGGCTACTCGCCGACGCCGACGCCATTCCCACCTTTCGGCGATTTCCTCCTCGATGTAAACCAGCCGGTGGCCGAGATCGTCGAGGGGACGATGCCCAACTTGCAGAAGATCCAGGTCGTGACGCTGCTCGTGCCGAACAGCCCCTTCCTCCAGGGCTCGACCCATTATCTACAGGGGATCACGGGGGCGGGCTGCTCGGGCCCACCGAGTTCCTCCTCACCAATCTCCTGACGGTCCAGATCCAGTAACACGATCCGAATACCACCTTTCTCTCACGGGATCGGCAGGAGCGTCTCACCGCGCACCTCGACCACGTGCGCGGGGTCGGCCCCAGGAATCTTGGCATTGAGCTCGTAGCGGCCGGGGGCGAGCGGAATCGGGCTCGACGGGCCGACCGGCGGCACCTCGACGATTTGTGACATCGGCCCCCTTCGCCCGCGATCGTGACGCGCAGTCGCCGCGCGGCCGTCGGTCGAGGCGAACGTCACGAACGCCCCTCCGCGCGGGCCGGCTCGAGCTCGATCGCGCCCAGCGACCTCGCCTCCATGGCCTCCGGCACCGAGGCCGCGAATCGCTTGAATCCCTTCTCCTCGATCACCAACGATGCGGGAAGCCACAAATCCGACGTCTCGATCGTGAACCTGCCGTCGCTCCCCGTCGTGACGACCTTGCGCGCCACGGGGAGGATCGGGACCGGCACCGAGCGGATCCCCGGCGTTCCGGAGGAACCGGTCCATCGCCTCGGCGCAATCAGGGATTCGGCGCGGACGCGCACCCCTGCGATCGGCTTGCCGTTCGCCATCACGATCCCTCGCAGCGGCGCGCGCTCGCGCAGCGTGAAATGGGCGATCGGCCTCGAACCGACGATCGGCAGGATTTGTGGGAAGCGGCCGCCCCCTCGCACAGGAGCGCGACGCGCAGGAGATCCCCCTCGGCGACCAGAGGGATCTCGAGGCTCTTCTCGCCGCTCGCCACGTCGAAGAGACCGAGCTCGAACGGAAAGTTGGTATTCACCCGCGACGAAACCGGGAGGATCACCACCTTTCCATGGGTATTGGCGTCTCCCATGGGGTCGATCTCGACGCGGAGCCGCGCCGCGCGCCGGAGCTTGAGCTCGATGTCGCGGGGCGCCCCGCGGGGCCGCCCGGAATCTCGACGATGTCGCGGCGGAGCTCGAAGCCCGGCGCGATCGAGTAGAGCATCGCCTTCCCTCCGGGACATTCTTGATCTCCACCTCGGATCCGAACAGGCGGGTTTCCTTGGGAATCTCCCCGAGCGTGACGATCGCGTTGCCGAGCTCGGTCCCCGAGCGCTCATCGTGGAGCGTCGCTCGGATGTCGGCCGAGCGGGGAAGATCACGACTGAATTTCGCCTCGTCCGAGTTGGGAATCACGAGCTCGCGCCGCGCGAGGCGCCCACCCTTGAGGGCGATCTGGAGGATGCCGAGCCCGGGATATAGTTGGGAAAAGGAATAGGTGCCGTCGTGCGCCGTCTCGCACTTCTGGCCGAGGTTGAGCCCCGCGACGAACTCCACGACCGCCTTGCTCGCGGCGACTCCGTCGTCCTTGATGACACCCCAGAGATAGGAGCGGCGGCCCAGCCCCAGCGGCGACTCCTCGGTCAGCGCGAGCGCCGTTTCGTTGGGATCGGGCTGGAGGGTGAGCACCACCTCGAGCGCCTCGGGAGCCGCGCGCGGCGATTCGGCCTTTCCCACGATTTCGCGGTAGGCGCGCGACGCGGCGCTTGCCATGGCGACGGCGCTCGCGGGGCCGTGGGCTGGTCCGCGCGCGGCGGCGGCGCCGGCGGCTCGGGGGCGCGGCGCTCCCGCTCGGCCTCCGCGTCGCCGCCCCCCAATGCCAAGAATCCCAGAATGAGCGCGATCGCCGCGGCGGCCGCGATCCCAACAAAGAGGCGGGCGCGCCGCCCCCACGCCTCCGCCGTCATTTGTTGCTTCCCTCCGGGCGCTGGGTCGTCGTGCCGTCGTCGAGCCGGACGACGACGCCATCCTGGAGATTCCAAGTCATCTCGCGCACGGCGCCGTCGACCTCGATCTTCGCGAGAAAAGTCCCGGCGGGGAGATCGAACGGCGCCGTCCGCCCCGACTCGAAAGCCATGTTGGGGCGGGGCTTCGCCTCCCCTTCGATCCGGATCCGCAGCGCCCGCGCCTTGAGGTCGCCGAGGTCGAAGACCACCGACGCGGTCGCGGCGGCGGGCTCCTGCGCCGCGGGGAGCGCGGCCAGCGGGTCGTCGACGAGCTCGATCGATCCCAAGTATCCTCCGGCATCGCCCACCGATGCCACATATCGGCGATGCCCGACCGCCTCGATCACGAGCGCCGCCGGCCGCTCGAGGTCGAAGGTCTCGATCGCGAACGCGCCGTCGGGGCCGGTCTCGACCCGCTTGCGCGCGATCGGAAGGATCGGCGCCGCGATCCGCTCGAGGCCGCCGCAGTGCTCGAGAAAGTTGGCTGTCGCCGCCGCCACATTGATCGACTCGACCCGCACCGTGGCCCCTTTGATTGGCTTTCCAGCGGCGACGACTTTCCCACGAATCGGTTTGCGCTCCTCCATGACGAAGGTCACGGTGCGCGTCTCCGGCTGGGTCGGATCGGCGAGCGGGAGCGTCTTCACGATCGGGATCGAAACGGCCGTGTCGGCCAGCACGCGCGCCTCGAGCCGCTCTTGCGGCGGCACTCCTCGAAGACCGCCTCGCGCCGCGAGCGATCGCAGCGCACGAATCCCAACTTTCCGAAAGGGTAACGATCGGCGTCGGTCGCGCCGACGGGCAACAATACGGCGATCGGCGTGGGGGCGTCCTCGCGGAGCCCGCTGTAGCGGACGATCACGGTGCCGCCGCGGCCGAGCTCGAAGTCCGAGGTCACGTTGCGCGAGCGCCCCATGGGGAGGAGCGTGCGCCACTCGCGCCGCCGCTCGTACCCCTTCGCCGTGAGGTCGAACATCAATCGCCCGGAGTAGACCTGGGCGGATGTCAAGTATCCGGCGCGGGGCGATTTCATTGGGATTCCGTCGATCTCGATCGACGGCTCGACGACCTCACCCGAGCCCTCCGTGTCGTTGATCTTCCCACGAATATTGATCGTGCGCTCGGTGTCGACCTCGAGCGTGTTCGAGCCCGGCTTGAGGACGATCTCGCGATTCAATTGTTGGCTTCCGAAGATCGTCCACATGATCCGCACGATTCCGCGCCCCGGGTACAGCGCGGCGAAACGGAACTGGCCGCCGCTCAGTTTGGCTTTCGTTCCGTCGTTGAGGCCGGCGATGAAGACCGCCTCGACATCCTTCGCTCCCCTCGGCGCGGAGCGCGTGAGGACCACCGTGAGGCTCGCCGTCTTTCCCTGGGCTTCGAGGATCTTCGGATCGTTGGGAAGCGACTCGGGCGCCGACTCGGCGCGGACGATGGCCGTGAGCGTGATCCCAACGATCGGCAGCGCGGGTGCCGCGTGCCCCGACGGCGCCGGCGACGGCGAGGCGGCCTCCGCCGCGAGCCTCTCGCTCGGCTCGAAGCGCGGGCGATCGTTGGGTTTCGCGGCGGCTGGGGCCTCGCGCGGCGGCGCCGTCGCCGCGCTCTCCGCGCCGCCGCCGAGGAACGCGGTGAGGCCGATCGCCGCGGCGGCGAAAACGACGGCCGCGATCCCCAACCAAGGGGCCGCGCTCCGCCGGATGCCGTCCGCCCCCATCGCTATCCCACAATCTGCTCCGCCGCGGCGGCGACCTGCGCGCCGGTGAAGCCAAACTTTTCGGCGAGGACCTCCGCCGGCGCCGACGCGCCGAATCGGCGGATCCCGATCGCGAGCCCGTCGCGCCCGACGTGGCGAAGCCAAGGATCGGGGACCCCGCCTCCACGGAGACGATCCTCACGCCGCGCGGCAGGATGGATTCTTGGGTTTCGCGCGGCTGCGCGTCGAAGGTCTCGAGCGAGGGCATCGACACGACGCGCGTGGGAATATTCTTACCTTCGAGGAGCGCGCGCGCCTCGACGGCGCAGCCGACCTCGGAGCCGCTCGCCGCGATCACCAACTTTGGCGCGCCGCCGGTCGCCTCCATCAGCACATATCCGCCGCGCGCGAAGGTCGCCGCATCGAGCGGCTTCGCGCGCGCGAGCAGCGGCACCTTCTGGCGCGTGAGGACGAGCGCCGTCGGCCCGGTCGCGCGGCGGAGCGCCGCCGCCCACGCGAGCGCCGTCTCGTCGCCGTCGGCCGGGCGCCACGTCGTGAGGTTCGGGATCAAACGCAACGATGCGACGTGCTCGATCGGCTGGTGGGTCGGCCCGTCTTCCCCAAGAAAAATCGAATCGTGGGTGAAGACATAGATGGTATGGAGGCGCATCAGCGCCGCGAGGCGAATCGAGGCGCGCATGTAATCGGCGAACTGGAGGAAGGTCGCGCCGTAGGGGATGAACGCGCCGTGGCACGCCATCCCATTCATCACCGAGCCCATGCCGTGCTCGCGGATCCCGAAGTGGAAGTTGCGCCCCTCGAACCGGCTCTTCGCGATCGACGGCGACGCGTTGATCTTGGTCTTGGTCGAGGGAGCGAGATCGGCCGAGCCGCCGGCGAGCGCGGGGACCAGCTCGGCTGCTTTCTGTAGGATCGCCGAGGAGAGATTGCGGGTCGCGTCCGGTTTGTTGGGAACCGCCGCGAGGAGCTGCTGCTCGAGGTCGGCCGGCAGCTTCCCGCCGCGCAGCGAATCCCACAATTGGGATTTGCCGGGGTTCGCCGACTTCCACGCGGCGAAGCGGCCATCCCACGCGACGCGCTCCTCGCGCTTGCGCGCGGCCGATTGTTGGTAAAAGGCGCGCGCCTCCTCGGGGACGAAGAACGCCGGCTCGGCGGGCCAGCCGAGCGCTTTCTTGGTGGCCGCCGCCTCCTCGGGGCCGAGCGGCTCGCCGTGGGCGCCGGCGGTGTCGTGCTTGGTCGGCGCGCCGTTGGCGATGTGCGTGCGGCAGACGATGAACTGGGGCCGATCCCCAACTTTCTTCGCGGCGTCGAGCGCCTTGCGGATGGCGGCGCGGTCGTGGCCATCGATCCGCTGGATATGCCAACCATACGACTCGAAGCGCTTCGCGACGTCTTCCTCCCAGGCGAGATCGGTCGAGCCCTCGATCGTAATTTTGTTGTCATCGTAGAGGAACGTCAGGTTCTCGAGGCCGAGGTGGCCGGCGAGCGAGGCCGCCTCCGACGCGACCCCTCCATCATGTCCCCGTCGCTCACGATCGCGTAGACGCGCCCGCTGAACGGCCCGCCGTCGGCGCCGTTCAGGCGCGATCCCAACATTTTCGCCGCGATTGCCATACCGATCGCGTTTCCCACCCCTGGCCGAGCGGCCCCGTCGTGACCTCGACCCCCGCCGTGTCGCCGCGCTCGGGGTGCCCCGGCGTGTGGCTCCCCACTGGCGGAATTGTTCCATTGCTCGAGCGGCAGGTCGAAACCAAACAAATGGAGGAGCGCGTACTGGAGCATGCAGGCGTGCCCCGCCGACAGCACGAATCGGTCGCGCCCGGGCCACTGCGGATCCTTGGGATCGAAATGTAAATATTCCGACCAGAGCACGAACGCCGCATCGGCTGCCCCCATCGGCGTCCCCGGGTGCCCCGACTTCGCTTTCTCGACGGCGTCGACCGCGAGGAACTGATCGTGTTGACGCAGAGATCTTCGAGCTGGGCTTTCGGAATCGTTTGGGTCGGGGTCATGGTTGCGCCTCGTCGAGGCGCGCCATCATTCCGACGGCGCCGACGATGTCCAGCGCCGGACGGACGGCGCCCCAGTAGAGCGCCCCGTCGGGTCGTTTCAGGGGCGTCGGGGGCGCCGCTCCCGCTCACGACGAAGCTCCCACGAGCGCCGCGCCGATTAGTGGGGTTCGCGGCTCGAGGACGACGTGGACTGGGAATCTTGGCATCAGCGGCGCCATCCGCCCCTTCGCACGGAATGCTTCGAGGAACCCGCCGTCGGTCAGGAACGGGAGGATCTTCGGCGCGATCCTGCCGGCCACGAAGACTCCGCCGTATGCCAACGATCGCAATGCTAAGTTTCCGGCCTCGGCGCCGTAGATGCGCGCGAAGGAGCGGAGCGCTGCGACGGCGAGCGGATCGCGCCCCTCGATCGCGAGCGCGCCGATCGCGGCGGAGCGGTCGCCCAGCGCGGCCGCCCGCCGGGCGACCTCGGGCGGCTCGGCGGCGCCCGACGACTCGAGCGATTGTTGGTAAATGCGCGCGAGCCCAGGCCCCGCGAGGATCCGCTCGTAGGAGACGTGCCCCTCGGTCTTCGCGACGAAACGTAACAATTCGATCTGCGCGTCGCCGATGGGGGCGAAGTCGGCGTGCCCACCCTCGGAAGGCAATGCCACATATCGCCCGCCGGCCGAGGCGAGCCCCCTCGCCGAGCCCCGTCCCCGCGGCGATCACCGCGATCGGCGCCCCCGCTCGCGGCTCGCCCCCTGAGCGTGACACGCTGCTCGCCCGAAAGGCACAGAACGCCGTAGGCGCACGCCTCGAGGTCGTTCAGGAGGACCACCTCGCGCACGCCCAGCGCCTCGCGCATTTCGTTGGCATCCACTTCCCATGGAATGTTGGGAGCCCTCACGCGACCGTTCACCACGGGGCCGGCGACCCCAAAGCAAGCCACCTCCGGTTTTTGTGGGAATCGCGCGGCGAACTCGCGCGCGATCTCGGCGAGGCCGCGCGCCTTCTGGCTCGGGAAGAGGTCGAAGCCGAGGATCGGGCCGGGGCGAAGCGGGCGTCGGTCGCCACGCCGCCCCCGCCGCGCCCCAGATCCCAATCAAAGAGGGCGAGCTGCGTCTTCGTGCCGCCGACGTCGCCCGCGAGCACGAGCTTGGATCCTTGGGATTGGGCCACGGGGTCGCGATTGTAGAGAGGGCGCGCGAGGAAGCCGCCGATCTGCCCCGCCGCGCCCCTCCTGGTATCCTCCGCCCACGTTGCCTCCCCGAGATCGCCGACTCCACCGCCGCCGACTGGCGCGTCGAGCGCGGAAGCTGCCGCGTCGTCTACGTCTACGACCTCGGTTGGCAAATCCAGCTTTCGGCGCTCGAGCCGCGGGTCGCCGATTGGAAGCGCGCCGCGCCCCCGCGCCGCGCGGGCGCGAGCCGCAGCGTATCGAGATCCGCCCCGAGCCGCTCCGCCTCGAGATTCCCACGGATCGCGTGGCGGTCGGCCCATTCCTAACGATCGGCCCGGCGGTGGTGAAGGCCTACGAGTTCGGCGCGGTCTCGATCGTGTACACGATTCCGATCCGTGGGAATGCGGAGGAGCTGATCGCACTCAGCCGCGAGCTCGTCGACAATCACGCGCTGCTCGGGCACTCGCGAAAGTTGGCAAGCGATCTCCTCGCGCGTTTCGGCGACACGGTGACCCGCGGCTCGATCTGGAGCGGCGTCGAGGATTACTTGGTGTTCCACGTGGAGGAGGCGCGGCCGGCGATTCCCCCGATCAGATCTGCGATCGCTTCGCGGCGAGCTTCGCGCAAATCCTCCGCTCGGAGTCGGCGCCGCTCGCTTCGCAGGAGGTCGACGACGCGGTCTCGGCGCGGATCTCCTTCGGCCGCGACGACATCTCGAATTTTCGATTGGAACGCGGCGCTCGTCATCGACTCGGAAGTGGAGGACACGCTCGCCATCGTCGAATTCGCCAACGTTCAACTCCTCGAGGCCCGCTTCCTCGACGAGCAGCTCGACCGGTCGCTCGAGCGCGCATACGAGGTGCTTTCCCAACAAAAGCGGATGCGCGGTTGGCCGCGGCCGACGCACGGCGAGGGGCTCTGGCGGGTCGCCGAGCTGCAAATCGAAGGGGCCGTGCTGTTCGGGCGGGTGACGAACGCGCTCAAGCTCGTCGGCGAGCAGTACTTGGCGCGTGTCTACCGACTGCTCTACGACCGCTTCCACATCGCCGAGTGGAACTCGGGGGTGAGCCGCAAGCTTGCCACGATCGAGAGCATCTATTCCAAACTCCGGATCGCGCCGCGACGCGCCGGATGGAGATCCTCGAGTGGATCATCATCGCGCTCTTCGTTGCCTCGATCCTCGTAAGCATCGCCTTCGGGTGCACTGACCGCGCAGAGGCCTCCCCGGGAACACGCCTTCGTCCAAGCTCTTTGGCGATCCCAACTTCGGGATCGGATGGACCAATCCATGGATCTTACTCGCCGCCAGTTCGTGATCGGCGCCACCGCCTGCGCTTGCGGGCTCACCGGCGCCTGCGCCGCCACCAATCCCGCCAAGGAGTATCAAGCCTCGGCCGACCAGACCCTCCCAATGCCCCCGAGCTCGATAAGGTCGGAGGTGAAGTCAAAGTGAACATGGCGACAGCGCCAGAGCCGATTCTTGTCTGGAGAACAGAAGATGGACTCCGCGCCGTTTCGATCCAATGCACCCACAAGGGCTCCGAGGTCCACTGGAACAACAAGGACAAAGACCCTCGACTGTCCGAGTCACGGCTCCCGGTATGTGTCCAACGGGACCCCCGTTCATGGCCCGGCGGTGAAGCCGCTCCACCCCTGCAAGGTCGAAGTGAAGGGCGATCTCCTGCGGATCTCGGGGTGACGGATCGGTGGGCCCGGCCCGCCGAACGAGTGGAGTGCGCGGATGACCCCGCGAACGCGCGCACTATCCGCACGCAACCATCGACCTACTCCTCGCCGATGATCCCTGGGCAGGCCGACTCCCCGGGCCTGCCGTTCTGCGAGACTCCACGGAATTCCCACGAACAAATCGCCGCGGACCCTGTCCGTCGCCGGACCCTCTCCGAATACCAACAAAAGATTTCGGTCCACGACCCCGCGCACTTCCCACGTAAACCGAACCGGGCCTCTCCCACTCCTTCGTCATGTCCGATCAAACCACATCGTTCGATCCAAACACCCTCGCCAAGGTTCAGGAAGCGCGGCGCAAGCTTCGCGAGGAGCTCGGCCGAGTCATCGTCGGCCAAGAGGCGGTGATCGATCAGCTTCTCATCTGCTTGTTCTCGCGCGGACACGCGCTCCTGGTCGGCGTGCCCGGCCTCGCGAAGACGCTGCTGGTCCGCTCGCTCGCCCAGGCGCTCGATCTCTCGTTCTCGCGGATCCAGTTCACGCCCGACCTGATGCCGGCCGACATCACGGGCACCGAGGTGCTTCAAGAGGATCGCCAAACCGGCACGCGCGAGTTCCGATTTCATCCGCGGGCCGATCTTCGCGAACGTGATTCTTGGCCGACGAGATCAACCGCACGCCGCCGAAGACCCAGGCCGCGCTCCTCGAGGCGATGCAGGAATACCAGGTGACGAGCGGCGGGCAGCGCCACGCGCTCGAGCAGCCCTTCTTCGTGCTCGCCACGCAGAACCCGATCGAGCAGGAAGGCACCTATCCGCTGCCCGAGGCGCAGCTCGATCGCTTCATGTTCCTGATCACGGTCGACTATCCCACCAAAGACGAGGAGCGGGCGATCCTGCGCCTCACCACCGAAGGGGAGATGCCGGCGCCGAAGGCGGTGCTCGGGCGCAACGAGATCTCGGAGATCCAAAAGTTGGTGAGGTCGGTGCCGATCGCGGATCACGTGCTGGAGTTCGCGGTCGATGTCCGCGGCGCACGCGCCCCAGCCAGCCCGAGGCGCCCGATTTCATCAAGAGCTCGGTCACGTGGGGCGCCGGCCCGCGCGCTTCCCAATTCTTGGTGTTGGGGGCGAAGGCCCATGCGCTCATCGATGGGCGCCCGCCCCCGGCATCGACGACGTGAAAGCCGTCGCCCACCCGGTGCTCCGCCACCGCGTCGTTACCAACTTTGCCGCGTCCGCCGAAGGCATCACTTCCGACCATCTCATCGATCGTCTCTTCGACTCCACACCGCGCCACAAGAGCGCCGGCCTCGACGATGCAAGACTCCCGAAGGTTCTTGGATCCGCGGGTACTGAATCGAATCGATAGGCTCGAGCTGAAGGCGCGCCTCGTCGTCGAGGGCACCGTCGCCGGGCTCCATCGCTCACCCTACCGCGGAGTGAGTGTCGAGTTCGCCCAGCACAGGCAATACGTGCCGGGCGACGACGTTCGTTTCTTGGATTGGAAGATCTTCGCGCGCTCCGACCGCTACACGATCAAGGAGTTCGAGGAGGAAACCAACTTAACGGCGCACATCTTCCTCGATGCGTCGGGATCGATGGGATACTCCTCCCAGGAGACTTGGGGAGACCAGCCCGCGATCACCAAGTTTCGCTACGCCTCGTGGGTCGCGGCTGCGCTCGCCCACCTATCTCTGCGCCAGCGCGACGCGGTGAGTTTGGTGGTATTCGACGATAAGGTGCGTTTGGCGGTGCCCCCGGCCTCGGGGGTGAATCACTTCGACGAGGTGATCCGGCAGATCGAGAAGACCGAGCCCGCCTCGTCGGTGACCCCGGAGAAGGCGCTCGTCGCGAGCGCGAACGCGATTCACCGCCGCGGATTGGTGGTGTTGGTGTCCGATCTGCTTTGCGCGGCCGACGAGGTGATGCAAGCGATTCGGCTCCTGCGCGCGCGTGGCAACGACGTGATCGTCCTGCGCGTCCTCGATCCCGCGGAGGTACATTCTGAGTTCGAGAAGATGACACGCTTCGACGATCTCGAGGGGCCAACGCAACTTCTGATCGATCCGCGAGCCATCCGCCGCGCCTACCTCGACGAGTTCCACGCGCACGACGAGCGCCTGCGCCACGGCTGCCAAAGCCAAAATATCGATCTCGTCCGCCTCGCCACGGACACATCGCTCGACGTCGGATTGGTGGCTTACCTCGGAGCCCGCGCCTCACGCGCGCGGGCGCGCGCCTGAGGCAACGCCAACTTTGTTCCTCCACCCCTTCCTCGCGATCGTTGGGATCGGCCTCGTCTCGGTCCCGATCATCATCCACCTGTTGAACCGGCGGCGGTTCCAGGTCGTGCGCTGGGGGGCGATGAGCTTTTTGTTGGCTGCATACAAGAAGACCCGGCGGCGGCTGGAGCTCGAGAGCCTCATCCTTTATTGTTGCGTGCGCTCGCGGTCCTCTTGATTGGGCTCGCGATCGCGCGCCCGCTGCTGTCGCCCGATTCGCCGCTCGCCATCGTGGCCGGCGGGCCGCGCGAGGTGGTGATCGCGCTCGACGCGTCGTGGTCGATGGCGATGCGCGACGGCGCGCTCACCTCCTATGAGCGGGGATCCAGGCGTCGCGCGCGATCCTCGACGCGCTCAAGCCCGAACGCCAAGACAAGGCGACGCTCCTCCTCGCCAAGCAACATCCGAAAATGTTGGCATCGGGCTCCCCGGTCGCGGCGCGCGACGCGCTCGCGCGCGCGAACGAGCCGACCTTCGAGGGGATGGACCTGGCGGCAACGCTCGATCTCGCCGCCGCCGAGATCGACGCGCTCCACCCCGAGCTCGCCGAGCGCGAGGGGCGGCCGCGGCCGAGAAGAACGCCAAGAAACCGTCGGGGCCGCCGATCACCCTATTCTTGGTATCCGATCTCCAGCGTTCGAACTTCTTCCCGCGGGCTACGAAAGTTGGGGATCGCCCCGAGAGCGCCCCGGCCGGGGCGTCCACGCCGCAGGGCCCGTCCGCGCTCCAGGAACATCCGGCCTCCAAGCGACCTCCGCGTTGCAGGCCGCGGCCTCCGCGCTCGCGACTCGCAATGTCAATATTCGGTTGATCGACGTGGGCGTCGGCGGCGACGGCCCCGTGGAAAATGTGGGAATCGTGAACGTCTACGCGGCCGACGACCTCCCGGCCTCTGGGATCCCGATGGAGATCCGCGCCGCGGTGCGTAACTTCGGCGCGACGGCGCGCGCGAACGTGGTCGTGAATGCCACAATTGACGGCAACCGCGAGTCGCCGCAGACGATCGAGACCCTCGCCGCGGGCGCCGTCCAGGAGGTGAGCTTCGCGACCACCTTCCGCGACGCGGGCGACCACACCGTGGAGATCTTCATCGACGAAGACAAACTAACGGTCGACGATCGGCGCGCGTTCGCCATCGCGGTGCGCCCGCCCGTCCGGATATTGTTGGTGGACGGCTCGCCCGATCCCGAGCCGGAGATCGCCTCGGCCGGGATGATCGGGCTCGCGCTCGCGCCCCCGAGGAGCCGCCTCGACCTCCCCCTTCCGCCTCGTCACCCCGGCGCCGGTGGACCGGGTCAAGTTCGCCTCCCAGCCCGAGCTCCTCGAGCAGGCCGACGTGGTGGTCCTCGTCAACGTCGAGGGCTTCTCCGAAGACCAAGTATCGCGGCTCCGCGAGTTCGTGGAGGGGGCGGATCCGTGGTATTCGTCCTGGGCGATCGCGTGGATCCCGCGTCGTACGCGTCGCGCCTGCGCGCGGGACGCGATCCGAAGAGTTGGCTTCTGCCGGGCTCGCTCATGGGAGTCCGCGAGGTGCCGACGCGCGAGCATCCGCCGTGGCGAATCGCCACGATCGAGGAGCCGGTCGCGCCATACTTGCGTTTCTTCGATCCCCCGAGCGCCGGGTCCTCCTGACCGAGGTTCCCATCTATAAATCCCACGCGCTCGACGTGAGCGAGGACGACGTGAAAGCGGGCTCGAGAGTCGTCGCCCGCTACAACGACGCCGAGATCTCCCCTTTCATGGTCACCAAGGAAATGGGGCGCGGGCGGATCGCCGTGATCACGACGGGGCTCGACCTGGCTCCGGACCGCCGCTGGAGCCGGATCGCCGACAGCCCCAAGACCTTCCTCCCCCTCCTCTTCGATCTGTTGCATTCGATCGCGACCGGCTCGCGCGAGCCGCGGAACGCCCTGATCGGCGAGTCGCTCCGCGCGGAAGTCCGCGGCGCGCCGCGCCAGGCGAACCTCACCGATCCGGGGGCGCACCGAGCGGATCAACGTCGAGAAACCCAAGAAAGTTGGCATGGACCGATACTTGGTCGAGTCTCCGGCCGCGGCCGAGCGCCCCGGAATCTATTCTTTGGAAGTCGAGACGGCCGTCGGAGTCGGAGCTCTGAATACCAACATTTTCAAGTTCGCCGTCGGGGTCGAGCCGGACGAGGGAGACCTCTTCCGCTCCTCCTTCTCGAGCGCCGCCTCCGCGTTCCCCGGGATCGATGTGCGCCTCGCAGGTGGGCTCGAGGAGGAGTCGGCCCCGCAATCGGAAGGGAGCCGCAATGAGGTGTGGCGGGCGCTCATCGCCGCCGCGCTCGGAATCTTGGTGTTGGAGTCGGCGCTGGCCACCTGGTTCGGCCGGAGGCGCGGATGATTCCCAACTTTGTGATCGCCACTCTCGGGGCCGCGGCGCACGCGGTCGCGAGCCGCGCCGCCGAGGAATCCACCCGCACGCGCTTCACGCTGAGCGACGCGCCGCCGCTCTGGGTGATTTTCCTATTGTTGGTGCCGGCGCTCTTCATCGTCGTGGCCGCGGTCTACGGCCTCGAGAAGGGGCGCCCCGCCCCGCGGTGATCCGCCTCGCGGTATTCCGATTCCTCGCGCTCGCGGCGCTCCTCACGATCCTCTTCCGCCCCGCGATGGAGACGTTCCGGGTCCGATCCCAACGAACGATCCTCCCGATCCTGATCGACGACTCGGCTTCGATGCGCCGCGCCGACGCGTATACCAACGATAACGAACGCAAGGCGCTCGCCAAGTGCGCCGGCCTCGCCGACGGCGACTTCCCGCGTCGCACTCGCGCGCCGAGCTCGCCGCGCGCGCTCTCACCAACAAACTCCTGCCGACTCTCAACGACCGCGGCTACGAGGTTCGTTTGTATCGGTTCTCCGACGACGTCTCCGCGATCTCCCTCCCCCACGGAGGTCGAGGGGCGCGGCGACCGCACGGAAATTGGGGATGCCATCGTGCGCGTCCTCGAGAGAGCCGCGGGCGGATGTCGCCGGGGCTCGTGCTGATCTCCGACGGACGCAACAACGATGGCCGCGACCCGCGCGAGGCCGCGCGCCAGGCGGCCGCCGACCTCATTCCCATCTATACAGTCGGCGTCGGCGATCCCTCCGCCCCCACGAATCTTCGCCATCGAGATCGTGGAGATGCCGGAGGTGGCGCTCGAGAACGACGAGGTCTCGATCACCGCGCGCGTGAGCGGCATCGGCCTCGAGGGGTCGTGGTGCCGGTCTCGGTCGCGGTCGAGGACGCCGAGGGCTCCGAGATCGAGACCCTCGCGCTCGCCGAAGCCAACATATCGGCGGCGCAGGGGCCGACGCGCGTCGTGTTGCGTTTCACACCGAAGCAAGCGGGCGAGATGCGGATCGCGGTGAAGGTCGCCCCCGCCCGGACGAGGCGCTCACCGACGACAACGTGGTCCGCCGCACGCTCAAGGTGAAGCCCGAGAAGATCCGCGTCCTCTACATCGAGGGGGCGCCGCGCTGGGAATATCGCTACCTGAAGAACGCCCTCGCGCGCGCCGACAAGAGCATCGTCTTCCACTCATTCTTGACATCGGCGGGGCAGGGCTTCGCGCAGGAATGCTCGAAGGGGGAGCGCCCGCTCGGCGAGATTCCCAACGATCGCCAGCAGCTCCTCGAGAACTACGACGTCATCATCTTCGGCGACGTCCCCCCGACAAGCTCGGCGCGACGCGCGAGGACCGCGACCGATTCATGGAGTCGGTGCGCGAGTTCGTCCGCCGCGGCGGCGGATTCTTGATGATCGCCGGCGAGTACGACAGCCCGCGCTCCTACGCCGGCACGCCGATCCAGGAATTGTTGCCTGTGGAGCTCGCGACCCAGGAGGAGGAGTCGCTGGTGCCGCGCGAGCAGAAGGAGGAGTTTCGGCCGCGCCTCGAGAATCCAACACAACCGCACGAGATCGTGCGGCTGCTCGACTGATCCCGAGAAGAATCGCGAACTGTGGGAAGACCCCAACAGCCTCCGCGGCCAGTACTGGTTCAGCCCGGTGAAGAAGGCGAAGCCGGGGGCCGAAGTGTTGCTTCGTCACCCCGACCTCCGCAACCGCTATGGAAACTTGGTTCTGGCGGCGACGACCTTCTTCCCGGAAGGGCGCACGATGTTCTTGGGATTCGACTCGACTTGGCGATGGCGCTACGCCTACGGCGACCGCTTCTTCGACAAGTTCTGGAGGCGCGCGATCCGAACATTGGCATTGAACCGGCTCAAGACCGGCGATCGCCGATACAACCTCAACGTCGAGCGCTCGGTCTTCGCGTTGAACGATCGCGCGGTGCTCGAGGCGCGGATCCTCGACGAGTCGTTCCAGCCGTCTCGCAAACCCAATCAACCCGCCTACGTCAGCTCGATGAAATCGGGCAAGGTCACTCCGATCCAACTCGACGCGGTGCCGGGCGAGCCGGGGACCTTCCGCGCCGCATTCGTGGTGAACGAGGAGGGGCCCTACCAAGCGTGGATCACCTCGGACGACTCGCAGGCGGGCAAGCGCGTGGCGAGCGTCGAGTTCACGGCCCAGCTCCCCGACCGCGAAAATCGCGACCCGATGCTCGACGCGGCGACCCTCAAGGCCATCGCCGCAATCTCGGCCGGAACCCAAGAGATCCGCGACGGCGATTCTTTGCGTACGGATCACTACGTGCCGCTCTCGCGGATCGAGGAGATCGCGAACCGCTTCAAGGAAAGCGGGCGGATCGACATCCCCGAGGCCCCCGAGGTGACCGATCTGTGGGATCGCTCGACGGTCCTCCTCGTGCTGGTCGCGATCCTGGCGGCCGAATGGTGGCTTCGCAAGCAATCCCAACTCTTGTAGGGAGACCCACGCGATGAGATCCAATCCCAACGATCGACGGCACCGCAACGGAGCGCTCGGCGCGCTCGCGCTCGCGGCCGCCGCGTTCGTGTCGGCGGCATTCGTGTCGGCGGCGGCGCCGCTCGCGAGCGCGCAGGATTTCGACTGGGACAACGCGCGCGACAACACCAAGATTACGATCTACCTCCTCTCCTCGAGCACGCGGAAGGAGTTCGACTTCGCGCTGACGCTGCTCGCCCAGGGGCGCTACGCCGACGCGCTCCCGCGGCTGCGCCCGTTCGTGTCGCGCTACGCGAATCGTTGTATTCCGGTGCAGATCGCGGGCGACGGCGCGGTGCGCGTCACCAAGGAATCCAATCTTTGGATGGGGATCGGCCGGTTCCTGCGCCAGCACATGGACGCCCAGCCGGCCGACGTGCGCGCCGAGCTCGAGCGCTTCGACGGCCCCGCGGCCAAAGCCCAACTATCCTCGGCGCTCGAGGCGCGCGACGCGGCGGCCTGCCTGCGGATCGCGCGCGAGTATCCGTGGACGCGCGCGGGGGCCGAGGCGCTCGTGGCGGCCGCCGCGATGGCGCTCGAGCGGGGCGACCTCGTCGAGGCGCTGGCACTCTACCGCCGCGCGGCGGCGCGCCCGTCCTCGCCAACGATCCCAACATTCAGGCGCCGGCGGTCCTCCTCGCTCGCGTCCTCGCCCCGCGCCGCGAGATGCAGGCTCCCGTGGAATCCAACCCCAACGAAACCGGCTCCAAGGAGAAGGCCGAGGTGGGGGAAAGTTGGTGTCCGTCGGCCAGCTCTCGACCGAGGCGCTCCCCAACATTCCCGACGCGGCGCCGGGCGGCGCCTTCACGTTCACCGACCGCCCCGCCCCCGCCGACCCGGGGCCGATCTCCGGCGGGATCCGCTGGTCGGATAAGTTGGAATGGGAGCCCGATCCGTCCGAGCCGCGCGCCATCGAGCCCGTGATCGCCGGCGACTCGGTCTACGTGACCAACGGCTGGTCCATCACCGCCTACGAGCTCGCCACCGGCCGCCGAAAGAAGACCTGGACCGAGCCCGGCCACGCCCGAAACATGGATACCGTTTCCGAGAGGGAGCGCCGCACATTCGTGGCATCGGAGGACAAGTCGATCCCGCTCGGGCCCGCGGTGGGCGGCGGAATCGTGGTGGTGCCGCTCGTCGTGCCGCTCAAGCTCTACGAAGACTTCGATTACAACGCCTACAGCGCGATCTCGGTCCGCAAGGTCCACGCGTTCCGAAAGCTCCACGCGTTCGACGCGAAGACCGGCGCGCTTTTGTGGGATCACTTCCGCCCCGACACGGCGAAGCAACAAAACGACTTCATCGACAAGTATCGCTGCAGCTCGTCGCCCGTGATCGTTGGGGAGCGGGTCATCTGCCCCGTGTACATGTTCCCCGACGACGCGAGCCCCGAGTTCCACGTCGCGGCCTTCTCCTTGCGGACCGGCGAGCTTTTGTGGGATACCAACGTCGTCACCGGCTCGCGCCCGATCAACATGTTCGGCCGCAGCCTCCACGAGTTCTATTCTTGCCCTCCGTCGGTCGACGGCGACCGGATCTTCGTGTCGACCGATCTCGGCGCCATCGCGTGCATCGAGGCCACCACGGGGCAGATCGATTGGCTCCATCGCTACGAATCGATCCCCCTTCCCCAATCTTCCTACCAGGGTGAGGTGCGGCGCGAGCTCGTGTGGACCGCCTCGCCCCCGTGTTCAACGACGACGTGGTGATCTTCTCGCCGGTCGATTCGAGGCAACTCATCGCCGTCGACAAGGAGACCGGCGAGCGGGTGGCATCGGTGGATTCCAACGACTCGGATGTCTTCGCGACGCGCAGCTACGTCCGCCATTTAGTTGGGATCGCAGGGGGCTCCTGTACGTGTCGGGCGAGCAGGTCTTCGCGCTCGACATCCCCTCGAAGAGCTCGCCGGCGTTCCGCCGGCGCGCGGTGAGCGGCTCGTATCGCACCCCGCAGTCGTCGACGCGCCCGCCGCGCCCCGTGCTGACCGACCGCACGATCCTCGTGCCGCGCCCCACACAGGGGATCTCGGTCCTCGACCTGCGAGACCTCCGCCAGACCCACCTCATCCCCTACGACGCGAAGAACGTCGACAACTATCCGGGCAACCTCGCCGTGGCCGACGGAATCGTGGTGAGCCTCGGCAATCCCAACATTTCGTGGTTCTTCGACACCGAGGCGATGGTCGAGTCGGCGCGCCGCGCGCTCCTCGAAAATCCCAAGGATTCGCTCGCCAAGGATCGGCTCGCCGATTGTTTGCGTCTGCGCGGCATGAATCAGATCGAAGCCAAAGATTATGGCGCGGCGCTCGAGAGCCTTCGCGAGGCGGAGGAGCTCTTCGCTTCGCTCGGGCCGCGCGAGGCGATCGTCGCGAAGCTCGCGCTCGCGATGGCCGAAGCCCACGCCGCCCGGGGAGAAGCCAAGGAAGCGATCGCCCAGCTGCGGCGCGCCTTCGACCTCGCGCGCGACCCCGACACCCGCCTGCGCGCGGGGATCAACCTCGAGCGCGAGCTGCCGCGCTCGGCGGCGGCGGATCGCGCGAAGCTGCTCGAGGCGATCGACAAGGAATTCGGGCGCGTGCGGATCGGCTCCGAGATCGGCGAGATCCCGGTCGGACTCTATTTGTGCATTCGGCGCGCGGAGACGGCCCTCCCCGCCGTCGACGGCGCGGCCGACGGCCACCCCAACGATCCGGCCGCGGCGGTCGCCGCGTGGCAGGAGATCCTGGTCCGCTTCCCCGACGAATTGTTGGGGCCGGGAAACCCAACTTTGGCCTCGGCCTACGCGCGCACGCGGATCGCCGACGCGATTCGCCGCTTCGGGCGCGGCTGCTACGCCGCCGCCGAGCAGAGCGCGGCGCGCCAGCTCGCGCTGCTCGGCGCCGATCCGTCCCCGACGATCTGGGCGCGCTCATCAAGACCTATCCCAACAGCCAGGCGGCGATGAACGGCGCCTGCGTTCGTTTGGAACAATTGGCGAAGCGCGGGAAGGCGGCCGAGGTGCCGCTCGCAACCCACGAATACCTCGAGAGCGACCCGGCGCCCGAGATGCGCAAGCGGGTGCTCCGCGCGGAATCCGAGGCGATTCGAATGTTGGGGAACGAAGAGTTGGCGAACGCGCTCGCCGACCGCGTCGCAGGGCACCGCCCCGCCGCCGCCGCCGCGCCCGCGGGCCGGCGGGGCCGGCGGCCACGAGCACACTCAATGTCGAGACGTATGCGGAGCGCCAGGAGCTCATCGACTTCCTGAAGCCCGCGAGCAACGACGGCTCGGCCGACGACATGGCCTTCGCCGTCGATCGCACGAAACTCTACGCGCTGCGCTCGATGTCGGGGGCCGCCGCCCAGCGCCTATGGAACGCGGAGATGCCGCGGGAGGTGGTGAGCTCGGCGACCGGCGTGCGCGCCGATGTGCGATTCCCAACGATCGCGATCGCGAAGGGAATTGTGGCATGCGGCCAGGGCGACTTCCTGATGGGGTACCGCGTGGAAGACGCCGGCCCGGTCTACACCTGCCCGCTCGACGGCGACATCGAGACGGCGACCGCTTCCGGAGGCGTTTTCGTGGCGACGATCCGAGCGCAGATGGGGGCGGGGTCGGGATCCGCGCGGTCTCGTTCGACATGGTTTCGGGCGCGCCGCTCTGGAACGCCGACCTCGATCCCCACGGCGCCCCCTACCTCGTCGTCGCGTCCCCGGCCGAGACCGTATTCTTGGGAATCGGCGGCGCGGCCGATCATCCCAACTATCGGATCGACACCGCGACGGGCGAAGTCCTGGCCGCGCTCCAGCCCCCGCAGACCTGGACCTGACGCTCGCCGACATGGGGTCCCGATTCCTCGAAGCCGAGCGGAAGGCCAAGGAGCGGAGCCAATCCGGCGCGGCGGGGCGCATGGATCCCTCGCGCCTCCTGCGGGAGTTCGGCGAGCGCTTCGCCATCTATGGGGATCGCCTGGTCTTCTACGCGCGCAACACGACCGACATCGGAAAGCCCAAGGTCGTCGCGCTCGACCTCGCCAACGGCGGCGCGAAAAGTTGGGAATTGGCGGTGAGCCAAGACTTCCAGATCCGGAGCGTCCTCTTCTGCGAGGGGAGGTGGTCGTCTTCCGGCAAAACATCGCCGACAACCGCAATACCAAGAATATTTCGGACCTCGTCTCCCTCGATCCGCGCACGGGAGACACGCGCGTCCTCGTGACGATCCCGGCGGCCGGCCGGCAGATCGATCTGCCGGGCGCCGCCCCCGACACGGCGGTGTCGTGGCGGGTCCCCGTCGTCGTGACGCTCACCAGCAGTGACTCGGGCAGCGGCAACTCGACACGAATCGATTGCGTCGATCTGAAGAGCCGCCGCACTTGGATGCGCTCGATTCCCGTGAAGATGTATCTGACGCAGCCGACCGCGCCGGCCGCGGGAAACGAAGTGGTGGCCCTCGCGTACACGTTCGTCGCCGGGGGCACCCGTCGCCTGGGGCGTCCGCGTCAGCGACACCATCGGAAGTGAGGCTCTTCCGCCGCGACAACGGTGAGCATGCGAGCGATCGAGCCTTCCCGCTCGAGGCGCGGCCGGTCGCGCTCGCGACCACGAAATCCAGTATTTTGCGTTGAGCGGCACGAACCAGCGAGACGTAAGGCTCCGCCGCTTCTTCAATGAATCCAAGGAGGCTCCGAAATGAATCCTCTCCTTTCTCTCGGGCTGGCATCGGCCGCCGCAATGTTGGGATTGCGATTCCAGGATCCCGGCGCGCAGGATGAACGCGTCGAGCGCGCGGCGGCGCAGGTCGCGATCGCACAGGGGCGGGGCAAGAAGCCGCCGGTCGCGAAGGGGGCTCGAAGGGGAGCGCCGCGACCTCCAATACCAACGATACGGCGCGCGTCCCCACCTCCAACGTCACCTTTGGCGACGGCAGCGATGGGGCGTTCGAGGTCGACGAAAGGTGGTGAAGGCCGTCGAGCGCGGGCTCAAGTGGCTCGCCGATCGCCAGCAACCCAACGGCTCGTGGATCGCCAATGTTGGCTTCAAGCTCAACGAGGGATACCGGATCAACGAAGAGGGACTCGACCGCGGACACGTCGGCGTCACGGCGCTCGCCGGTATGGCTTTCCTCGCGAACGGCCAGGTCCCCGGGCGCGGCCGCTACGGCGCGGTCATCGACAAGGCGATCGACTACGTCCTCGCCTCGCAACAGGGGAATGGTTACATCAGCGCGAACGGCTCGCGCATGTACAGCCACGCGTTCGGGACGCTCTTCCTCGCGGAGGCGCTCGGGATGGCCAAGCGCGACGACGTGCGCGAGAAGCTCGAGGACTCGATTCGCCTCATCGTCGATTCGCAGAATCAGGAAGGGGGCTGGCGATATGTGCCATTCGCCAAGGAAAGCGACATGTCGATCACGGTGTGCCAAGTGATGGCGCTCCGCGCGGCACGCAATGCCGGCATTCCCGTGCCACGCGCGACGATCGACCGCGCGGTTGCATATGTGAAGTCGAGCGCCGTGAAGGATCCGGGTCCGCGCCGCAGCTTCGCCGACGACGAGCGGGGCGCCTTCCGATACCAATCCCAAAGTTACTCGCGCGCCACCTTCCCCCTCACGGCCGCCGGAGTGGTGACGCTCTACGGAGCCGGCGTCTACAACGATCGCGACATCGAGGACGGCCTCGATTTCCTCGAGCGCAATCTGGTGGAGTTCTCCGACCAGTACGGCTCCAGCTCGGGGACCTACGGAGGCCACTATTTCTTTTATTATGGTAACTATTACGCCGTCCAGGCGATGTACACGGCGGGCCCGCCGCGCTGGACCAAGTACTACGACCACATCCGCGAGGTTTTGTTGCGTATGCAGGAGCCCGACGGACGGTGGCCGAATCGCGTGGGGCCGGGCGAGGCCTTCGGCACCGCGGTCGCCACGCTGATCCTCGAGATCCCCTATCGATTCCTGCCGATCTTCCAGCGCTGAGCGCGGCGCAGACTGCACCTCTGATCACAGTCATACCGCCGATCCCACATACCGCCGATCCCAACTATTTTACCCGATGCCCGACCCGATCCGTAGCCTCGATCCGCGCCTCGAAGCGGGCCTCGCGTCGGTTCGCGGCCGCGTGAAGCGCGTTGCGGCGACCCACGGCCTCGGCACGTGGATCGCCTCGGCGGCGGTCCTATTCGTGGGATCGTTTTATTTGGATCGGTTCCTCAATCCGCCACTCGCGATGCGGCTGGTGGTGGCGCCGATCGTTTGGATCTCGCTCCTCGCCGGATTCATTTGGTGGGTCGTGCGCCGGGCGCGCGTGCGCGTCACGCGCGAAGACGCGGCGCTTCTGGTCGAACGCAACTATCCCGAGCTCAAGGAGCGGCTGATCACGGCCGTCCAGCTCGCGCGCGACGCGGGGGGCCGATCCGGCGCTGGTGAATGGCGCGATCGAGGCGGGCGAGGAGGCGGCGCTCGCGGTCGATTTCCGGCGTGTGGTGCGCGCCGGGGGCGCGCCTGTGGGCGCTCACCGGTTTCGTTGGGATCGCGTGCGCGGGGCTCATCGCGCTGCGCGAACCGGGCGACACGGCCGTTTTCCTCCAGCGATTGTTGGGAATGCCCGTCGAGTTCCCGCAGCGCACCCACCTCGACCTCGACATCGCCGCCCGCACGACCAACGTGAAGGTGGAGCGCAAGGGAGACGAGATCTCGGTGCGGATCGCGCGCGGCGCCGATCTCGCAGTGCGCGCCATCGCGTCGGGAGAGGTGCCGCCGCTCGTCGAGATCGTCACCAATGAAGGGCGCCGCATCCCCATGGGGCAGTCGGGGAACGGCGAGTTCCTCGCCCGCTTCCACGCGGTGAAGACCAATTTGATTTCCACGCCGAGGGGGCGACGACCGCGACGCGATCCCCCACGTGACGGTGGAGACGGTGACGCCGCCGGCGATTGCCAAGATTCGCGTGAAGGTGATCCCCCGAGTACTCTTCCCAACCAACACTCGAGCGCGACGGCGGATCGTTCGAGGCATTGGTGGGATCGCGCGCCGAGGTGGCGGTCGAGACGACGACGCCCGTCGATCGCGCGACACTCCGCTTCCGCGGCGGCGACGAGTCGATCGTCTTCCGCTCGCGCGAGGTTGCCGGCGACGCGGCGAGCCGCCCCACGACCAAGCTCGTGTGCGAATTCCTGGTCGACAAGAATGCGCGCTACTCGGTGGAGCTCGAGGACCACGAGGGGCTTCGGAATCCTGATCCCGGCTCCTACTCGGTCGTGGCGCTCACCGATCGCCCCCCGAGGTGAAGCTCCAGGCGCCGTCGCGCACCGAAATCGACCTCGCGCCGAACGGCTCGCTCGCGATCCAGGCGCGCGCCACCGACGACTTCGGCGTGACCGCGATCAAGCTGCGCGTTCGCACGGGAGGCCAGGGGAGTTCTCGGAATTGTTGCTTCCGCTCATGACGATGTCGGGCGATGCCGTGACGTCCGGAGAGCATGCCGCGAGCGCGCCGGCGTCAAGTCCGAGCGATCCCAGCAGTGTTGTTCCCAGCAGTGTTGTTCCCAGCAGTGTTGTTCCCAGCAGTGTTGTTCCCAGCAGTGTTGTTCCCAGCAGTGTTGTTCCCAGCAGTAAGGACAATCCCCACAAATCGGTGGTGTCGCGCGCGCGGATCGAGATCCCAACTTTACGCATCAGCAAACCGAGCGACGGCGCGCCCGCGGGGGCGGCTGATCCCGCCGGCGAGCGCCCCCCGCCGAAAAAGACGTCGTCGAGCTCTACCTCGAGGCGCTCGACACCCGCTCGCCGCGCCCCGGCTCGGGGAGACCCTCCATTTGCGCGGGTCGATCCTCGCGCCGAGCGACATCCTGAAGCGCATCACCGAGCGCTTCACCCGCGCCAAGGAGACGGTCCAGAGCCTCCTCGACATCCAGAATGAGCGGCGGCGCCGGGTCGCCGAGCTCCTCACGGCCTGGAAGAGCGAAGGGAGCGGGGCGAAGGGGGCCGACCGGACCGCGGTCAGCAGCATTCTCGTGGGGCAAAACCGGGTCACCACCGACAGCCGCGTCCTCGTCCGCGAGTTCTTCGAGGCGGTCGAGTCCGCTGCCGGAAATCGCCTCGACCGGACCGGCGAGGCGGTTGCCAAGGCGCTCGATCGCCTGCGCGCCGAGACCCCGGTCGCGAATGAAGATCCCTACTCCCCCGAGGTGGCGCAGGCTCTCGTCGGGCAGCTCCGCTCGGGCACGCTCGGGTCGCCGGAGTTCCTTGAAAGCTCTGCGACATGCTCCACGAGGCGGCCAAGATCGCGACCGAAACGTCACCCGGCGCCGCCGCGGCCCTAGATCAGGCGACACTTGGCGTCGACACGAAAGCTACGCTCGAGGCACTCGAACGAGCCCAAAGCCAACAAGACGCCACGGTGCAGTCGCTCGAGAACCTCCTCCGGATGCTCGCCGAGTGGGCGAATTTCCAGGATGTGATTACCCTCACCAAAGAAATCGTCGATCAACAGAAAACCTTGGAAGCGAAAACCAAGGAAGCAACGTCACCGAAAGGGCCGAAAGATAAGAAGTAGCCGACCGCTCACGGAGCCCCCTCCATGTTTCTGAAACTCTTGCGTTCGCGCGCTCGCGCGGCCTCGCCGCTCGCGGCGTCCGCTTTCGCGGCCCTATTGTTGGCTTCGGCAGTTTTGCCTTTAGCAGTTTTGCCTTTAGCAGTGTTGCCTTTAGTAGCGTTGGTGACCGCCCCCGCGGCCGCGTCCGCCCAGGACTCGGGAGCTCGCTCGGGCCAGCTCCGCGACCTCGCCGAGGAGCAGCTGCGGATCCAGCGCGCCCTCGACCGCCTCGAGAACACGATGGAAGGTCTCGCGAATCGCCTCGAGCAGGAGGGGCGGTCGCAAGCCGTCGAGCTCCTGCGCGCCGGCCTCGCCAAGCTCCGCGCGCGCGGCGACTCCCCGCCGGCTCGGCCACGGGCACGCTCGAGGAGCGTATGGCACAAATCGAGGAGGCGCTCCGCAAGGGCGAGTCGATCCGCGCGCTCGAGGAGCAGAATCGCCTCGTCAAGGATCTCGAAGAGTTGCTATCGATCCTCCTGGATCGCAAGAGCCTCGAGAAGCTCGAGGAGCAGCTCGAGTTCACCAAGAAAGCGGCGGAGGAGCTTGGGAAGCTCCGCGACGAGGAGCGCAAGCTCATCGACGCGACCGAGAAAGCCAAGGAAGCGTCCAAGTCCAAGGAAGAGGACGCGGTCGCCAAGAAAATCGACTCGCTCCTCAACAAGCAGAAGGATCTCGACGCGAAGGCGCGCACGGAAGACCGCGACTCGGGCGCCACCGAGGCCGACCAGCGATCCGCAACATCGAGGATCTGCTCCGCGCGCAGCGATCGATGGTGAACTCGATCCAGCGGATGGGGGCGAGAGCGACCCTCCGCGCGGCAATCCTCGGAGCTGAGCCAGGCGTCCGACGAGGCTTCGAAGAAGCTCGACGAAGCCAAGAAAGCGAAGTCGGCCGCGTCGAATGCCAAGGATCTCGAGAAGGCCGCGCAGGAGCTGCGCGACAAGCAACAAAAGGGCGAAGCCTCGGCCGACGATGTCAAGAATGCGCTCGAGGAGCTCGCCTCGCAGGCCCGTGCCGAGGCCGACCAGGCCCGCGCCGACTCCGCAGCGGCGCGATTCCCAGCGATCCGGCCCGGCGCGCGCCGCCGAGCAGAAGGCCGCCGAGGAGCGGGCCAAGGCGCTCGACGAGCTCGCGAAGCAACTCCAGGCCGGCGCCGATCCCAAGCATCGCGACGAAGCCAAGAAATCGGTCGACCAGCTCGCGAAGGCCGCCGAGCGCGCCCAGGCCGATGCCAAGAATGCGCTCGAGCAACTATCCGAGAAAGCCAACAAAGCCTCCGAGCAGGCCGCCGCCGAGAACTCCGCCGCCAAGGAATCGTTGGAGTCGGCCTCCGAGAACGCCAAGGGGGCCAAGGAAGCCATGGAGCGGGGCGACACGTCGACCGCCGAGCGGCTCACCAAGGGGGCGCGCGACCAGGCGAAGAAGGCATCGCACGCCGCAAGCGCCTCGAAGGATCCCGAAGCGCTGGCGCGCCGCGAGCGGAGCTCGCCGACGAAGCCGAGCGCCTCGCGCGGGCCGCCCGCGCCGGCTCCGAGTCGACGCCGGAGGCCAAGGAAGCGTCCGAGGCCCTCAACGAAGCCAAGAAAGAGATGGACCTCGCAGCCAAAGCCCTCGACGACCAAGAAAAGGGATCCCAAGAAAAGCCGGCCCAAGAACAGGCGTCGTCTTCCCCGGAAAAGCCGGCGGCGTCCGCCGCTGGTTCGTCGTCGGGGTCCAAGACCAACGAAGAGGCGAAGCGCCACGCGGAGCGCGCGGCCGACCTCCTCGCGAAAGCCAAAGAATCCGCCTCCAAGGAATCCGCCGCCCGCGCCGAGAAGAGGGGCCCGCGCCGCGAGCAGCTCGCGGCCGAGCAGGAGCGCCTCGCCAAGGAAGCGGAGGATCTCGCCAAGGAAGCCCAATCCCAAGCCAACCAGGGGGTCTCACCCCGCAACAAGGCAAACAATCGAGCGAGTCGCTGAAGGGGGCCTCGGAGCAGATGAAGCAGGCCTCCAAGAGCTCGAGCCAGGGGCAGTCGCGCGAGGCGTCGCGCGCGCGCGAGGAGGCCGAGAAGAAGCTCGAGGAGGCGAAGGACGCGCTGCAGCGCAATCGCCAACTCAATGAGGAGACCCAAAAGTTGGCGAAGGAGCTGGCGCGCCGCCAGGAGGAGATCCGAAAGAAGATCCTCGAGCTGGCGCAGCGCCTCAAGGAGAAGCCCAACGTTCCGCGCCCCCAGTCGCTGAACGATGCCAACAAAACGGCGCAGAATGCCCAACAATCGCTCGACCAGGGCGATCCCGAGGGGCGCAGCCGCAGGAGGAGAAGACCGAGAAGTACCTCGACCAAGCCAAGGAAGAGTTGGAGAAGGAGCAGCGCCGCTACCTGCGTCTCAAGCAGGAAGAGTTGCTATTCCGGATCGGCGAAGAGCTCGCCGCGATCGAAAAGGAGCACGAGCAGGTTCGCCATGAAACCGGCGAGGTCGATGCGTCGCGCAAGGCAGGCGATCTCCCCGCGCCGAGCGCGCCCGGGTCATCCGCCTCAGCAACTCCGAGGGGGCCCTCGGCAAGCGCTCCTCCTCCATCGCCGAAGCGCTCGAGAAAGAGGACACGCGCGTCTTCGCCGACTCGATGCGCTCCACCGAAGAGGACCTGAACCGCGTCTCCGAGCTCATGCACAACGATCCGTACCGGACCGATGAGTTCGTCCGGATCATTCAAGACGACGTCGCGAAGCGGGTGACCCGCCTCAAGGAGGCGCTGCGCAATGAGGCAAAGCGCCGCCGCGACAACCCCGATCAGCAGCAGCAAAACCAGCAGAACCAACAAAACCAGGACGGCGATCCCCAGAAGGACCACCTCGTTCCGGACATGGCCGAGCTGAAGATGCTGAAGCTCCTCGAGGACGACCTGGCCGACCGCACGGCGCGCCTCCTCGAGCTGGCCAAGCACATGGAGGGTTTCGACCCCTGCTGCGCTCCGAGCTCAACCGGTTGGCAAACCGCCACGCACGCGTGACCGAGTTGTTCGTACACTTCAAGGAACACCTCGGCATCGACCAAGACGAGTCGGGCGACGGGGCCGGCCACGACGACCACAAGAATCCCAACGAAAGCGAACCCAAGAAAAAGGAAGGCAGCAAATGAGACATCTTCACTGGGTTGGTCCGGCGTGCGCGGCCGCGCTCGTGTGGCTGGCGGCCCCCATGCCTCTGCACAGGTCGCGGGCCAGGATCCGCAACAGGAGATCAAGCAGCTCTTCAAGAAGATCGAGGGAGACCTGCAGGAGATCGACAAGCTCCTGAATCAGGCGGCCCACGAGTCGAAGGGGGCGCCTCCTCCGCCGAGGCGGCCGATCCCAAGGCCGCGGCCAAGGGGGCCCATGACAAACAAAAGGAGGTCTCGGAATCGATCCAAAAGATCATCGACCTCATCCCCCCGGCTCGGGAACCTGCCCGAATGGCAACAATCACGGCCTGAAGAAGCCGGGCGACAACCCCAACGGCGGCAAAGGCCAACAAAACTCCCAGAGCCCGGGCGGAAAGAAACCCCAAGATTCCGCGCAGGGTCCGGCGAAGGACGAGCAGACGGCGAAGAACGCCGGCCAGGCGATCGCCGAGCCCCAGGGGCAGAAGCCGCCGGGCGGCAACAATCCTGAAGACAATAGAAAGTCGAACGAGCCGCCGCAGATGGGCAAGGGCAAGCCGCGCGACTACGAAACCGAGCGGCAGAATCGCGCCAAGGAAGTGACGGACCGCTGGGGCGATCTCCCCGAGCACAAGCGCGCCATCTTCGAGAACACCAACACCGAAGACCTGCCGATGCGCTATCGGAAGTGGATCCAGGAGTTCTACCTCCGCATGCAGAAGCCCACGACGGGCAACAAGTAATTCGTCCGAGGCGCAAGCCGCCCGGATCGATCGAGAGCGGACCGATTCCCATGAAAAGGATCGGTCCGCTCTTTTGATGGGATTCCTCGCGGCCGAGTCCGAGGGCTCGCCGGAAAGTTGGCGTCGTGCGCCCCCGACGGGGCGGCGCTCGAGGTCGCGGCGGCGCGCGGGCAAGCCGGCGCGAAGCAAGGGGGCTCGGCGGCGCAGGATCCCCCGCCCTCCCAGGGGCGCGCCGACGCGCCCGTCGGCGAAATCCAAGAATCCGCAGGCCAAGGTCGATCTCGCGATCGAGGACCCCGACACGCGCGCGCGGATGCGGCGCGCCGTGGATCTGGGGCTTCGCTACATTTCGCGCCGGCAGACCGAGCCCGACGGCTCGATCACGATGGCGGGGAACGATCCCGCCGTGGATCACCGCGCGCCGTTCGCCGTCACCGCGATCGCGGCGCTCGCCTACATGGCCGACGGCAACAGCGAGACCCGCGGCCCCCACTGTTCCCAACTAAAGCGGGCGATCGATTACATCGTTGGGAAGGCCAACTTCGATCCCGACGGGATCGGCGCCTACCTCGGCGCCGACGGCGACATGCTCTCGCGGATGCATGGCCACGGCTACGCGACCCTCGCGCTCGCCGAGGTCCTCGGGATGGGGGCGCGCCTTCGGGCGCGATCGCGAAGAGAAGATCCAGCGCGTGCTCACGGCGGCGGTCCGCAAGATCGAGATGACTCAAGGGGATTCGGGGGTTGGTACTACAAGCCCACCAAAGACCTGGAGCACGAGGGCTCGGTCACGATCACGCTCGTCCAGGCGCTGCGCGCCGCCCGGAATGTTGGGATCGCGGTCGACGCCGAGGTGATCAAGCGGGCGGTCGAGTACGTTCGGCAATCCCAAGTAAAGGAGCTGGCGCTCGCCGACTCCGGGGCGTTCCGCTACCGCCTCCAGAGCCACGAGACCTCCCTCGCCCTCACCGCGGCCGCGATCGCAACGCTCAACGCCACGGGCGACTACGACTCGGAGAACATCGATCGCGGGATTCGTTACATGTTGAAGGAGCTCAAGTCTCCGACGCGCGAGAACCTCAACTGGCGGCTCTACAAGTTTCCCGCGTACGAGCAGCTCTACCTGGCGCAGGCGTTCCTCCAGTACCGCGACTTCGACCTCTTCGCGCAGTGGTACCGGCGCGAGGTCCCGCGCATCCTGAATCGCCAGAAGGTCCGCGTGCTGGAGAACCAACAGGAAGAGGGTTTCTGGGACGACGACCCGTTCGGCAGCGTCTTCACGACGGCGATCGAGATGCATCGTGCTGCGGATGGAGGATTCTTACCTTCCGATCCTCCAGCGCTGAGCGCGCGGCGGGGTGAAGCCCCCAGCGCGCGGACTCGGCGCCCCCGCCGGTTCGGCCGTCACCCAGAGTGCGTGCGGGTATAACTAGCGGCCCGCTGAAAGAGTCATTTTCGGCGGACTGCTCACACCCGGTCGTCGTCCCAGGCGCCCGATTCGAATGCGGACGCGCCGACTGCGTCCGACCCTCGCCGGAGTTCAAGAATGATCCTGAGCCGTCGTCGCGCATCGTTGGTTTTCGCGGTGAGTCTTTTCCTTTGGGCGCGACCCGCGCCGGCGCAGGACGGCGCGGGAGCCGAGAGCCGCAACGCCGAGAGCCGCGACTCCGAGAACCGCGATACCAAGGCGTCGATGGATCGCTACCGCGACTATCTCTCGCGGAAGCCTTACCACGATTGGTCCTTCGACAAGCTGGTCGAGGCGGCGATCGCGCGAAACCAACTAAAGGAGCTGGTCGAGCAGTACGAGAAGGGGCTGAAGACCGACACCGAGAACCGCCCGAACAAGATCGTCCTCTCGCGCCTCTACGCGAAGGTCGACCGGATCGACGACGCGCTCAAGCTCGCGCAATCGATCCAGCCCGCCGATGCCCAACTATCCAAGCTCGTCGGCGAATTGTTGCTTCGGCGCAACGATCCCAAGGGCGATCGCCGAGCTCGAGAAAGCCACCAAGAGCGAAGACCACAAATTCCTCCAGGAGGTCCATCGCGCGCGCGGGAAGGCGTACCTCGCGCTCGGCGACCGCGCGCGCGGCGGCGAAAGCCTTCCGCGAGATCGCGGCGCTCGAGCCCACGAGCTTCAACACGCGCCTCGAGGTGGCGACCGCGCTCGCCCAGCACGGGCTCCACGACGAGGCGAGCGCCGAGTTCGCCGAGGCCGAGAAGCTCGCCGGCGAGGATGCGTCCAAACGTTGCCGAGTCCTGGCCGAGCTCGGGAAGCTCCAGGAGCAGCGCCTCAAGGTGGAGGAAGCGCTTGCGACCTATCAGCAGGCGCTCGCCCTCATGGGGCGCGGCAACTGGCTCAAGAAGGAGATCCAGGCGCGGATCCTCGCCGGTCCACAAGCGGGCCGGCACGCTCGACAAGCTGATCGCCGCCGCGCGCGCCGACGCCGCGGCCAAACCCAACGATCTCGACGCGCGCGAGCTCCTGGCGCAGGCGCTCGAGGAGGCCGGCAAGCGCGACGATGCCAAGAATACGCTCACGGCGGCGGTGAAGGACTTCCCCGACGACCTGAAGCTCTCGCGTCATCTCCTCGCGGTGCTGGCGCAGCTCAAAGCCAAGGATGATCTCATCGCCGAATACCAACGAATCCTCGGGCGCCATCCCGAGGAGGTCGACCTGTATCTGGAGTTGGGAAAGGTCTTCGCGGAGGACAAGCGCCTCGAGCAGGCGAAGCTCCAGTGGGAGCGCCTCTTCCAACAAAAGGTGAAGGACCCGGAGACCTGCGCGCGCCTCGCCGACATCTACGCGCTCTACGGGATGGAGAAGGAAGCGGTCGGGATGCACGAGAAGGCGATCGAGCTGCAACCCAAGGAGATGCGCCATTACTCGGATCTGGCCTCGTTCCTCGAGCAGCGAGGCAAGCACGCCGAGGCGCTCGCCGTGGCCGACCGCGCGACGGGGATCGCCGCGGGGAACGCCTCCTATCTCGAGCAGCTATCCCAACTATGGCGCGAGCTCGCCGATCCCAAGAAAGCGCGCGCGGCGCTCGACGGCGCCCTCGCCCTCAAACCCAACGATCCGCGCCTGCTCTCGACGCTCGCCGACCTGCAGTACGAGCTCGACGAGGCGGCCGACGCGAGCGCCACGCTCCACAAGGTGGTGAACCTGGCCGACGAGACCAACCTCCGCGGCGCCGCCGTCGACCGGCTGATCCGCGCCGCGCGCAAGACCAATCAAGTGGGGGCCCTCGCCGAGGCGGAGAAGAAGGCGATCGAGGCGGGCACCAAGGATCGGGCGCCGTATCTGGTCCTCGGGAAGATCGCGGCGCAGGAGCGCGACTTCGCCGGCGCGATCGCACAATCTCGAAAAATTGTTGGCGATCGATCCCGCGATGGAGGATGCGCACAAGCAGCTCGCGCGCCTCTACGAGGATCAGGGGATTTTGAGATCGCGCTGAAACATTACCAATCGCTCGTCGACAAGACGCCGCAGAGCCGACGCCAATATTTGAAGGAGATGGCGCGGATCCACATGGCGCTGTACGACCAGGACAAGGCGTTCGCGCTCTACGACGAGATCCTGAAGAGCTCCCCCGACAACGCGGCCGCGTTCAAGGAGGTGGCAGAGCAGTATCAGAAGCTGTCGCTCCTCGACAAAGCGGTCGAGTGCCTCCAGCAGGCCGTGCGCCTCAAGCCGGAGGAAGGCAAGTATCACCTCGACCTCGCTGCGCTCTACAAGCGGATCAACGAACCCAAGAAAGCACGCGAAGAGGTGGTGGCTGCGATGCGCTCGAGCGAGGAGGACATCCGCAACTCGGCGCGCAAGAAGTATTACGAGCAGCTCACGGAGCTAGGGCAAGTCGACGAGGAGGTCGCGTCGCTCCGCAAGAAAATCGAGGAGAACCCCTACGACGGCGAGTCCCCCGTCCTCCTCACCGATATCTACATCCGCGAGCTCAGTATCAACTCGCGCTCGATATGTTGGAAAACCTCCTCGGGTATCAACCCGACGAGCCCAAGCTCCTCGAGCAGCGGGCGCGGATCCTTGGTCTTCTCGAGCGGCACGAGGACTCGATCAAGGATTACGAAAAGTTGGTGAAGCTCCCGAAGGCCGACCGGGACGCGCTCACGCTCAAGATCACCGAGGCGGCGATCGAGTCGGGGAACCTCACGCGCGCCTCCGAGGTCGCGGCCACGATCCGCGACTCCGACAAGGTCGCGAAGCTCTATCGCAAGCACGATCTGTTGGATCCGGCTGTGGCGGCGCTCGAGAAGGGGTCGCGCAGAATCCCAGCAATCCGAAGCTCCTCGGGAAGCTGAGCGATCTCTACAAGCAGCGCGGCGACCGCGACAAGGCCATCCAATGCCTCGAGCGCTCGCTCGCGTTGATCGGCGAGGATTTCAAGACGGTCGAAAAGTTGGGATCGCTCTACTTCGAGGCGGGGCGCAAGGACGACGCGCTCGCCTGCGGCAAGCGCCTCTTCTCCGCGATCCACAAAGACGAGGACGACAAGGACAAGGACGAGCAGGAGGAGAACCGCTACCGCTACTATTACGCCGACGAGGACTATTATTGGGAATATCAGCAGCAGCAGGCGAACTCGCTGTCGCAACTGATCGGCGCGATCCAGGAGTATTTCAGCTCGAAGGGGCTCAACAAGGAGTTCGGCGCGCTGATCGCGGCCGAGGCCAAGCTCCAACCCAAGAATCAGCGCCTCCTCGACACGGCGGTGGCTCACTTGGTGGAGACCGACAAGGAGGGGGCGAAGGCCATCGAGCTCGTCGAGGGGGTGCGCGCGGCGACCGTCGCCAAGGGGGACATTCCCAAGAATACGACGGCGCTCGAGTTCGAGGACTACCTCGAGCAGAAGCTCAATTACATCTTTGGCAATTCGTCGAAGGTGGTCGACCTGCGGATCGGCGAGCTGAAGGGGGCGGTCGAGGCGGCGTCGCGCCCGTCGGGAGCGGCGGTCTCCGATCGAAAGGTGGTGAACCTCGCCGATCTGCTGGATATGAATCGCAAGGAGGCCGACGCCAAGGCGGTCCTCGAGGGAGCCGTGGCGCGCGAGCCCAAGTCGATCCTCCTCCTCGCGGCGCTCGCGAACCGCAACTATCGCGACAAGGAGTACGAGGCCGCGGCCGACCTCTACTCGCGATTGTTGGTGTTGCTCCCTCAGCCCGGCCAGACCGAGGAGCGCGCGAAGCGCATCGAGCGCGATTTCCGCCGCTCGCGGCGCGACATGTTGAACCGATTCCCGGTCACGGTGCGCAAGCGCGTCTCGGCCGGCGATCTGAAGCGCGTCTTCGATCTCCAGACGCCCCCGACCTCGGGCTCTCCACGAGTGTGGGCGCCTTCGTCACGATCCCGGGGGTCCGCGCGCGCCTCGCCGAATGCCTCAACAAGCTCGGCAAGATCGACGATGCCAAGAAAACGCTCGCCGCCGTCCAACCGCGCGACGCGGAGGATTACCACACGCGCGCATTCTTGGCATCCGCCTACTACGCGATGGAAATGTTCGACGAGGCGCGCCCCTTTTTCCGCGAGATCTGCGATCTCGACGCGAAGTTCGACGCCGACCCGATCCTCGCGTATGTGAAGCCCTGCAGCGGCGTCGCCGACCAGGCCGCCACCCAGCTCGCCCGGATCCAGGAGAAGAGCGGCAAGGATCTCGAGTCGTTCGACCTGCTCCGCACCTATGGGCAAACAGGCGCCGCCGAGCTCCTGCTCACCAACAAAAACCTGTTCGCCGCCGCGGAGACTGATTACGCCAAGCGCCTCGAGGCGGCCAAGGCGGGGCTCGGCGCAAAGCCGGCGGTCGATGGGGAGAACGACGCGGTCGCGCGCGCGCGCTTCCGCGAGGCGGGGATCAAGCTCGCCGAGGTGTATCAGTTCCAGAAAAAGTGGGATCGGGCGCTCGCCACCTATCAGTCGCTCGCCGAGGCGCTTCCCGACGATTTCTCGATTCGTGGGATCATCGCGCAGCTCCAGGAGCGGGCCGAGCAGTACGACGAGGCGATCGCCACCCACTTCGCGATGATCCAGCGGAAGCGCGAGCTGAACCGCCTCGCCGGCCGCGACGACAAGGCGAAGCCGCGCGAGATCACCCCACAGCCCCCCAAGACCCGCGGCGGCGGCGATGAGTGGGTTTGGAACAACCTCAACGGCGGTTGGTACAGCCGCAGCAATACCCAACGATATCCCGTCCACGACGATTATGTGGCGATCCTCCGCAGCTACCTGGATCGCAAGAAAACCTCCAAGGCGGCCGAGGTGCTCCGCGACCTCGCGCGCGAGGACCTGAACACGTTCCGTTGGATGGCGTACTCGATGGCGCGCCTGGTCGACAATTACAACCTCGGCGCCGAGGGGCTCCCGATCCTGCGCCTCCTCTACAGCATGGATCCCGAGGACTCCGATGTGTGGGAAACTACGCGCGCGCCCTCATGGCCGCCAACCAGCTCGACGAGGCGCAGCGGATCCTCACGAAGATCGTCAACAAGTCGGGAAATTATCGTTGGGATCGCGACGAGGCGCAGGAGCAGCTGAACGTCGTCGAGGCGCGGCTTGGGATCAACAAGAAACAGGGGATCGACGACCTGAAAGCCTCGGTCGAGAAGGATCCCAAGAATGTGAAGCTCCGGATCAAGCTCGCGCGCAAGCACTTCAACGATCGCAACTATCGCGAGGCGCTCGAGCAGGCGCGCGCCGCCGAGGCGCTCGCCCCCACCTCGACGACGTGGTCACGCTGGTCGGCAACTGCCTGAAGGTGTGCGGCCGCTACGACGAGCTGAAGGCGCACCTCAAGAAACAGCTCCAGACCAAGAGCGGCGAGGAGGCGTTCCGCACCGCGATCGAGCTCGCCGACCTCTACTACGCCGACGGCGACACCAAGGCGATGGACGCGTCGCTCGAGGAAGGCAAGAAAAAGAGCTCAGGCACCGGAAACCAATATTCCATCTCGGCCTGGTACCAAGAAAAGGGGCTCTACGAGAAGGCCGCCTCCAAGCTCGAGGAGGAGCTGAACGAGCTCGGACGCCAACAATGGCTGATGGACCAGGCGCGCCCGCGCCTCCAGCGGATGAAGCTCGCGTCCGACGACCTCGCCGGGGCCCTCGACCTCACCTTCAAGAAAATGGACGAGGCTGCGAACTTCGGCGAGAAGGACGCGGCGTTCCGCGGGCTCATCACGCTCCTCCGCTCCTACCCCGACCCCTCCACGGTCAAAGACAAACTATTCGCCGCGGCCGACGCCGCGGGAAGGGGCGCGCCGCCATGTATCGCGCGGCCTACCAACTCGCCGTCGCCGACGGTCCAGCGGCCGAGGCGGCGCTCGCCAAGATTCTCGAGGACGATCCCGACGCGCTTTATTTGTATCCGCTCCGCGTGACGCCTCGCGCGGGCGCGAAACGACTTCGCCACCGCCCTCGATCTCCTCGAAAAGATGGGAAAGGCGAACGCCGGCTCGGAGACCAATCAAATCTACACGTCGGCCGGCTCGATCTCCGAGCGCGACGCCTTCCGCGCCGAGAAAGGAAGCCTCCTGTACAAGCTCGGCCGCAAGGACGACGCGATGAAAGTGTGGGGCGAGATCGCCGATCCCAACAAACCGGAGGATCGCCTCATCCTCGCGAAGATCTACCAGGAGAACGAGCTCAACGATCTCGCGATCGACATGTACAAGGGCTACCTCGAGAAAGTTGGGGAACGCGACGCGGGGATCCTGAAGCAGCTCGCCGACCTCTACATCGGGAAGAAGGACTACGACGCGGGGATCGCGCTCCTCGAGCGGGCCGAGATCCTGAATGCCCACAACAACGACGAGTGGAATCCCATCAATATCTCCGTCTTCGACGCGTACCAGCGGGCGGGCAAGCTCAAGGACTACTTGAAGAAGGTCCAGGAGAAGGCCGCGAAGGATCCGAGCGACCTCGACCTCCAGAAGAAGATCGCGCAGGTGGCGGCGCTCGTCGGCGAGGACCGCGCGGCGATCGATGCGCTCGCCGTGCTCGCGACGAAGCCGGGGCTCGAGCAGATCGCGCTCCCCAATCTCGCCGATCGTTACCAAGCGCTCGGCGAGTTCGACAAGACGATCGAGATCCTCGGAAAGATGGCATCGGGGAACGTGGCGCGCTGGAACCGCGACCAACTCCACCAGCGGATCGCCCGCCTCTACCTCAAGCTCGGCGATGCCAAGAAAGCCGAGGAAATGTTGCGTAAAGGCTACGACGATCCCGATTCCCCCAATTCCTCCAGCAGATGGCCGGCTTCTACGATCGGGAGAAGATGTGGGACAAGGCGGCGCCGCTCTACGAGCGGGTGCGCGAGCTCGATCCGAAGGCGAACCGCGTCGATTCCCAGCTCGCGATGGTCCTGGAAAAGTTGGGAAAGCCCGCCGGGGCGCTCGATGCCCTCTTCCGATACTTGCGAAAGCCCGAGGCGGCCCAGGGGATCGCCTCGGGGAATGCTACGATTCTGCGCCTCGCCGACGCGGCCAAGGAAGACGAGCGCGTGGCAAAGGTGCTCGCCGAGAAGCCCGACGACGAGGAATGTTTGTATCGCGCCGCGCTCCTGGCCCTCTTCCGCAAGCGCTACGACGAGGCGATCCAGCGCTTCGAGGCGCTCGAGAAGAAGAATCCCGACGACTCGGTGGTGGTGGCCGCGCTCCGCGCCGCCAGCCTCGGATCCCAACGAAACGCCGACGCGATCCGGCACGGCGAGCGGCTCTTCGAGCTGATGGAGCGGCTCAACACGGTGGGGCGCGAATATGGTTGGCAATCGACGATCCGAGCGCAGAACGCCGCGCTCATGCTCCGCGAGGGGCGGCTCGACGACGCCAAGAAACTCTGGTCGATGCCCAACTATCTGCGTCTGCGCGACGTGAACGGCTGGAATTACACTTACTACAACAGCCCCGCCGACGGCGGAAACTTGGGAACGCAGCTCAAGTCGCACCGAATGTACCGCGACGCGCTCCCCGCCCTCGAGCAGGAGGCGATGCGACGCGGCTCGCTCGGGTGGGAGCTCCTCGCAATACCTGAGCGCCCTCTATTTCGCGGGTGAGCGCGAGCGCGCCACCGAGCTCGCCTGGCGCAAGCTCCTCGACCCGCTCAACTACGACTCGGGGAACGACTACTACGATTATTCCTGGCGTTACGGCGGGATGTACGGGACCGGCGGCTACTACGACGAGTATGGCAACTATATTCCCTACGACTCCAGCTCGCCGACCTCGCTCCTGTTGCGCATCTACACCGAGGAGAACCGGCTCCCCGAGCTCGAGGCCAAGATCGTAAAGCTGCGCGAGGCCTATCCCGAGAGCCAGTCGCTGAAGTCGATGTGGCAAACCTACCTACGCCAACAAAAACGCTACGACGATTTGTTGGCATGGACGCGCAAGGATCTCGAGAAGACCCCCGAGGCCGACAACCTCGAGCGCCAGATGCTCGGCCTCCTGCGCGAGAAGAAGAATTGGCAAGAGTCGCTCGTCTACGCCGAGAAGCGCGCCACCCGCCAGCGCGCGAGCACGGGTGGCAACAATCGCACGGTCTACCGCTCCACCCCAGGCGCATCGACCGGCTCGGTGCGCTTCAGCTGGTCCGGCGGCTCGACCCGCGGCGGCTACTCGAGCTCTGCCAGCTATACGTCGTCGAGCGGGATGTCCGACGACCTGAGCGTCACGGGCGAGCTGATGGCGCTCTACGCGAAAGCTGGGAAACGCGACGACGCGAAGCGCCTCGAGAACGAGATCGTGAATCTTGGGCTCACGACCTGGTACCGCGACATCCACATGCAAATCGCCGGCTGGTATGCAGGCGTCGAGCTAGCCGACGAGATGGAGCGCGCGCTCGCCCTCGCCGTGGCGGCGAACCCCGATATTGCGCTGCAGGCGGCGGCGCAGCGGGTCGCCTACTACCGAAAGGCGAAGGACGCGACCAAGCTCGCGGCGGCCGCCGACCAACAGATCGCCCTCCTCGAGAAGAAGATCGGCGAGCAGCCCTACGACACGAATCTCCTCGTCCAGCTCGGCAATGCGGCGAGTCTGCCCGGGGTCCGTCGGCGAAGGCGATCGAGGCGGGCGAAAAGCTGAAAGCCCAAAACCCCTTCGATGTGGCCGCTTGGCGGCTTGTCGGGTGGGAAAGCTCCGCCAAGGGGACCCGGCCGGCTCGGTGGCGGCGTTCCAAAAGCCGATGAGCTCTCTGTGCAGATGGGGCGCGAGTTCGATTCCGAGGTCTGCCTCGGGCTCGGCCTCGCGCTCGCGAAATCGGGGAATCGCGATGGATCGATCGTTTGGCTCCGGAGGGGCCTCGCGCTCGCCGGCGATTCTCCCTAAGCCGAAGAAGCGCGGGCACTCCTACAATGATTCACCCCTTGGGAATGTTGTCGTCGAAGACGCGTCCCGAGGGGCTTCCTTAGACGTCGCGGTTCCGAGCTCACCATGAGAGACGAATCCCAAGACTCCATTCAGCGAAGCATCGAACGCCTGCGTCGCCGGTCGACGACCGTTCACTTCATTCGCGAAGAAGCCAAGTTTCTATTCTTTGGCTTGCTCGGCGCCACGGCGGTGACGGCCGCGTGGCTCGCGGTCGCCTACTGGCGAACGCCCGGACGCCTTCCCGACCGCCCCCGTGCCGGAGATCGGAGCCGCGGCCTTCTTGATCGCGACGATTGGCGCCATCGCGAGCACGATCCTCCGCCGCCCGCGCGCGATCGACGTGGCGAAGGCGTGGGACGATCACAGCGGCGCCAAGGATCGCCTCTCGAGCGCGCTCGAGCTCGGGTACGCCGAGGGAGGGCGCGCGAGCGGCCCGATGGCAACGATCCTGATGGAAGACGCGGTCGCCGAGTCGGCGCGCGTGGCTCCTGCGCGCGTCTATCCCGTGAGCGTGCCGCGCGTCGGCTGGTGGATCCCGCTCCCCTCGCCGTCCTATTGTTGGTGTCGCTGCTGCCGTCGCGGCTGCGCGCGGCCCAACCCAACAATCCGCACCTCACCCACACGCTCGCGAGCCAAGTCACCCAGATCAAGAGCTACGTCTCGAAGGAGAAGGGGAAGGAGCTCACGCAGCAGCGCAAGGAAATGTTGGAAAGGCTCGAGCGCCTCGCGACCGACCTCACGCGCGACAAGATCCAGAAGAAAGACGCGCTCGCCGAGCTCGCCAAGCTCATGGAGCAGATGCGCAAGGACAAGAACGAGGAGGAGGCGCGCAAGAAGGAGCTCGAGAAGCTGCTGAAGAGCGTCCAAGCCAACGACAAGAACAAGGACCTGACCGACGAGCTCAACAAAGGCAACTATGACGACGCCGCGAACAAGATCGAGGAGCTCATCGACAAGCTGAAGGAAGAAAGCAAACGAAAGCAGGTCGACAAGTCCTCCGAGGAGGAGCAGAAGAAGCTCGCGGAGAAGATGAAGGCCCTCGAGAACATCAAGGCCAACTTGATGAAGCTCAAGCTCTCCAAATACAACATCAACAATATGACCGAGGTCCTCGACTTCCTGGAGGGCTTCGAAGGGGAGCTCGGGGATCTCCCCGAAGAGGAGGTCGTCGACGGCGTCCCCTGAAGCGGTGAGGGCTGTGCCCACAGCCGCCCGTCGGGTGGCCCAATCGTCCGGTTCAATCAGAAGCCCGCTCAGCAACAAAAGGCGCGGGTCGAGGCACGATGGCGAACTTCTTCGGAGACGAGGCGACTCGCACTCCCAACACTCGCGAAGAGCACAAGATCACGGTGCGCGAGCAGAAGGGAAAGAGCGCCTTCACGCAGACCCAAGTCGCCAACGACGGCAGCAAGTCGCGCCTCAATGCCAAGGATGTCTACGCGGCCGAGAAGCGCGCCGCCGAGGACACGATCGAGCAACAGGACATCCCCGCGGGGTACCGCGAGTTCATTCGCAAGTATTTCGAGGGCATCCAGCCCGAGAGCACCGAGAAGGCGAAGTAGGGGCGGGACTCGCCCCAGCCGGATTGCCGTCCGCCCCGGCGGCCGATCTGCGTCGAAGCCGAGTGGAACCCCGTGCCGCGCGGGCGCGGCGCAGCCAGCCCGCACCGATCCCAACCATCGACCTCGACCATCGATCCCAACAATCGATCCCTAGAATCGATCCAAAGAATCGGGGCCGCACGAGCCCCCTTCCCAAGAATCACCCATCCCAGGCATTCACGTGACCACGAATCCGCCCCAACCACAACAATCCGCCGAGACGCGAGCGCGCGTCGCCTCCTTCCGTGAGAGCTTCAGCAAGCTCAAGGCGGAGATCGCCAAGGAAATCGTCGGCTACGACGACGTGGTCGAGCGCGTGCTCATTTGCCTGTTCGCGCGCGGCCACGTCCTCCTCGAGGGAGTGCCGGGGCTCGGGAAGACGCTGCTCGTGCGCACGCTCGCGCGCGCCGTGAGCCTGGATTTCGCCCGCGTCCAGTTCACGCCCGACCTCATGCCCGCCGACATCATCGGAACCAATGTGGTGATCCTGGGGGCGGCGGGAGAGAAGGTCTTCAAGTTCCAGCGCGGGCCGATCTTTGCCAACATTGTGCTGGCCGACGAGATCAACCGCGCGACGCCGAAGACCCAATCGGCGCTGCTGGAGGCGATGCAGGAGCGGAGCGTGACCGCCGGCGGCACGACCCACATACTGCCCGACCCGTTCTTCGTGCTGGGCACGCAGAACCCGATCGAGATGGAAGGCACCTATCCGCTCCCCGAGGCGCAGGTCGATCGCTTCTTCTTCAAGCTGATCGTTGGGTATCTCGGCGAGGAGGAGATGCTCATGGTGATCGATCGCACGACGGCGACCGCCAATGCCAAGATTGAGCCGGTCCTCGGCACGCAGCGGATCGAGGAGATGCGCCACCTCGTGCGCGAGGTGGAGGTGGCCGACCACGTGAAGCGCTACGCGGTGCGGCTCGTGCGCGCGACCCACCCCGACAACCCCGAAGCCCCCGAGTCGGTCAAGCGCTATGTGAAGTTCGGCGCCGGGCCGCGCGGAATCCAAACTCTGATTTTAGGTGGGAAAGTGCGGGCGCTCATCGACGGCCGCAGCCACCTCGCGTGCGATGACCTCCGAAATGTGTGTTTGTCGGCGCTGCGCCACCGGATCATCCTCAACTTCGAAGGCGAGGCCGAGGAGAAATCGACCGACAGCATCCTCGACGCGATCCTCAAGGAAACGCCGGAGATGGCGCGCGCGGCAGCGCCTGCCATGGCGCCCGGGGTGGCTGGAGCGGCGAGCACGAAAGGATAGTTGGGTTCGATGCCCACCACGACGCGGCCGGCGATCGAATTCGACGGCGAGTTTCTCCGGAAGCTCGAATACTTGAACGTGGTCGCGCGGAAGATCCTCGCGGGCTCGCTCCGCGCCGATCGGCAGAGCCCGCGGCGCGGCACGAGCGCCGAGTTCGCCGACCATCGCTCCTACACCGAGGAGACGACTTCCGCCACGTCGATTGGCATTTGTTCGGCCGCCTGGAAGAGCTCTTCATCAAGCGCTACCGCGAGGAAGAAAATTTACATCTCACGGTCCTGCTCGACGTGAGCCCGTCGATGGATTTGGGGCGAACGAACAAGTTCAACTATGCGCTCCAGGTGGCGCGCGGCGCTCGCGTACATCGGGATGGCGAATCTCGACAGCGTGAACGTGATCCCCTTCAGCTCGCGCCTCGGTGACGGCGTTTGGAAGCTCAAGGGGCGCGGGAAGATCTTTGCGCTATTCGATTTCCTGAAGGGGCTCGAGCCGGCGGCGCAGACCGACCTCGCGATCTCGCTGCGCGAGTTCGTGCAACGCGAGCGGCGGCGCGGCGTATGTGTGGTGATCAGTGACTTCTACGATTTGAGTGGGATCGAGCCTGGGCTGAAGATCCTCAAGTATCCCAAGCACGACATCTATGTGGTCCACGTCGTGGACCAGGAGGAGGAAGCGCCCCGACGTGCGGGGCGACCTGCGGCTGGTCGATTCGGAGTCGGGGACCCTGAAGGAGATCAACGTCACCGACGCGATGCTTGCCAAGTATGCGAAGGCGTTCGGCGCGCTCGGCGAGCGGGTCGAGGCGTTCTGCGTGCGCAACGAGATCGGCTACGCGCGCGCGAAGACCAACATTCCCTTCGACGAGCTCGTGCTGCGGATCCTGCGGCGCGGGGGGCTCGTGCAGTGAGCTTCGCCGCCCCTTCGCCTTCGCCCTCGCGGGGCTCGCCGCGCTCGTCGTCATTCTTTACATCCTGAAGATCAAGCGGCGGCGCGTCGTCGTCCCCTACCTGCAATTGTGGGGAACAGCTGGTGAGCGAGACGCGGGCGGTGACGCTCTTCAAGCGGCTGAAGCGCCTCCTCTCGCTCCTCCTCCAGCTCGCGATCCTGGCGGCGCTGATCCTCGCGGTGGCGCGCCCGTCGTTCGGTCTCGGCGGAGACAAACAAAAGCACGTGGTGCTGCTCCTCGATGCGTCGGCGAGCATGGGGGCGGTTGAGGAGGGGGCAAACGGCGCTTCGATCTATTGTTGGCAAAGGCGCGGGAGCTCGTCGAGTCGCGCCGCCCCGAGGACGATTGGATGGTGGCGGCCGCCTCCGACCGCATCGACGTCCTGACGCCCTTCACGAAGAGCACGATTCGCCTGCGCGGCGCGCTGGAGCGGGCCGAGCTCACGAGCCGCTCGCTCGACGTGGAGCGGGCGACATCCTTCGCGCGCGAGGTCACGCGCGGGAAGGGCGCGCCGCTTTTGTTGGTCTTGTCCGACGGCAACGCAGGAGCCGTGAGGCGCGCGATCGAGAAGGGATCCGAGCGCCCTCCTCGTGCCGATCGGCGAGGCGCGCGAAAATGTGGGAATCGTGCGTTTCAGCGCGCGCAAGAATCAGTCGCTCTCGACCGATTACATCCTCGCGGTCGTGAAGAACTACGGCGACAAGCCGCGCGACGTGAACCTCGAGTTCCAGCTGAACGGGCTCACGCAAAAGGTGATTCCCAAGAAACTGGCCCCCGGCGCCGAGGAGACCGAGAAGTTCCAGATGCGCCTCCCGGAAGGCGGCACGCTCCAGCTAAAGTTGGGATTCGACGGCGCGCCGGCCGACCAGCCGAAGGACGCGCTCGCGATCGACAACGCCGCCTTCGCGATTGCATATCCCGATCGCCTCCGCCGCGTGATCCTCGTGACCCAGACCGAGGCCGAGGCGGCCCCATTCAAGATCGCTTTCGAAGCGATGCGCGAGGTGGTCGATCCCTCGAGCGGCGCGATCACGGCGGAGGAGTACGCGAAGCTCAAACCCGAGGAGCGGCAGGCCGACGTGACGATCTGCCACAACGTGCTCCCCGAGGGGATTCCCAACAAAGGGAACCTGATCCTCATCCACACGCCGATTCCCAACTTTGTGCCGGCCACGATCACGGGGCAGGACCACGAGCCGACGATCCTCGATTGGGATCGCGAGCACGTCCTCAACCGCTATCTCAACTATCGCGAGATGAAGGTCCCGCCGTCGAACGTCCTGAAGCTCGCCTCGGGGCAGACGATCGTCGACGGCGGCGACGGCCCGCTGCTCGCCGCCTTCGACCTCCCCGAGCGCCGCGTCGCTTTATGTGGCGTTCTGACATGACTTCCACCTATTCCCCTTCCGCCTCGCGTTCCCGATGCTGCTGCGCAACACGATCGCCTGGTTCGAGGCGGAGGAGGACCTGCTCTTCGAGGAGAGCTATGCGCCCGGATCGGTCGTCGTGCCCTTGAAGCGCCTCGCGGTCGACAAGGTCGCGGCGCGCTATTTCGAGGGCTCGCGCACCGAGCAGACCCAGGAGCTGCCCGTCGAGCAGGGGCGATTCCGCTTCGAGCACACGGAGGCCCCCGGCCCCGTGGCGTTCCAGATCGGCGATCGCCTCCATGCGACCACGGTCAATCTCTTCGATCCCCAAGAATCGTCGATCGCCCCCGACAAACCGGCTGGCGATACCAACATTGCGACCGGCGGCGGCCTGCGCCTCGGAAGCGGCGAGCTGTGGACCTATTTCGCGCTCGTGGGGCTCCTCCTCTGGGCGATCGAGTGGGCGCTCTACCACCGAAGGGTGACGGAGTAGCCCGTGATCCAGTTCGAGCATCCGATCGTCTTCTTCGCGCTCGTCCCGCTCGTCCCCTATTTGTTGTTTTGCCTGCGGAAGAGCTACGCCGATCTCTCGCTCGCGCGGCGGCTCGTGTCGTTCGGGCTCCGGATGCTCGCCCTCTTTTTGTGTGGTGTTCGCGCTCGCGAAGCCGGTGATCTCCCTCACCAACAGCGACGAGGCGATGCTGTTGGTCGTCGACGTGTCGGACAGCGTCTCCCCGGAGTCGCTCGAGGAGGCTTTCCCAAGGATCCAGAAGCAGAGCGAATCGTTGGGATTGGGGCGATCGGTGGGGCTCGTGCTGTTCGCGGGGAAGCCGAGCGTCGCGGTGTCCCCGCGCGCGAGAAGCTCGAGCTCAACGACGAGCTGAAGCGCAAGATCTTCCACCGCCGCGAGCGCGACCGGATCGACGCGCGCACGCGCGAGCTCGAGCGGGGCGAGCTCGGCGAGGCGCAGAAGGCCGAGCTCCAAAAGCTACAGAAAGAGCACGAGCAGATCGAAAGTTGGCGAAAGGAGATCGGCGCCGATGACACCAATCTCGAAGCCGCCTGCCGCCTCGCCCGCGCGACCCTCCCGATGGAGGCGCGCCGGCGCGTGGTCCTCCTCTCCGACGGGAACTCGACCCGCGGCGATCTCATGCGCGAGACGAGCGAGCTCCGGAAAGCTGGGATCTCGGTCTTCACGATCGCGCTCCGCAAGAAAGACGTCCCCGAGGTGATGGCGGAGGATCTCGTGGCGCCGGCCGAAGCCCAAGTAAAGCCCCGTTCGATCTGGAGTTCCACATCCAGTCGAACCGCGCGACCGAGGCGGAGGTCAAGATCTTCCGCAACAAGTTCCTCGTCGCCACCAAGACCCTCCAGCTCAAGGAAGGCAAGAATCTGCTGGAGATTCCCAAGATTAGCCTGGAAGAGGGCTTCCACGAATTCGAGGCGGTGGTGCTCGCGAAGCAGGACACGTCGCTCGAGAACAACATCGCGCGCGCCGCGGTGCGGGTGGCGGGGCGGCCGAAAGTATTGTTGGTGGAGCGCGAGCCGGCGCGAGGCTCGCCACCTCGAGGAGGCGCTCCAGGCCGCCGAGGTGCAGGTCGAGGTGCGGCCGCCGCAGGGTGTGCCGACCGAGATGAACGACCTCCTCAACTATGACGTGCTCGTCCTGAGCGACGTCGGCACCGATCAGGTGAACACCTCACAAATGGAGCTCATCAAGCGCTACGTCCGCGAGATGGGTGGCGGCTTCATCATGATCGGCGGCGAGCACAGCTTTGGCCTCGGTGGATACTACAAAACGCCGATTGAGGACGCCCTCCCGGTCAAGATGCCGATCCGCAAGAATGTCGAGAAACCCAATCTGGCGCTGGTGCTGGTGATCGACAAATCGGGGAGCATGAGCGGGCCCAAGATCGAGCTCGCCAAGGAAGCGGCGATCGCCTCGGCCGAGGTGCTCAAACACAACGATCAGTTCGGCGTGATCGCCTTCGACAGCCTGGCCGAGTGGGTCTGCGAGCTCACGAGCGCCTCGGAGTTCGACGCGATCGCCAACAAAGTGGCGCACCTCGAGGCGGGAGGCGGAACCAACATTTACCCCGCGCTCTACGACGCCTACCAGGCGCTCCAGCACGCCGACGCAAAACTAAAACACATCATCCTGCTCACCGACGGCGTGACCGAGGGAGCGGATACCAAGATTGGCGGCGCATATCGCCGCCGACGAGATCACCCTCTCGACCGTGGGGATCGGCGAGGACGCCGACAAGAAGTTCCTCGAGGACCTCGCCTCGGCCGGCAACGGCGAGTTCTACTTCACCAACGATTTCAACGCGATCCCACAGATCCTGACGCGCGAGACGATGCGCGCCTCCAAGTCGATGCTGGTCGAGGAGCCGTTCGTGCCGCGGGTCGTCGGCATCCCCGACGCGATGAAGGGGATCGATTTCGAGAAGGCGCCGTTCCTGCTCGGGTACGTCGGCGACCCAAGCGAAAGAAACGGCGACCGTCGGGCTGCGCTCCGATTATGGGGATCCGGTCTTCGCCGTGTGGCGCTTCGGCCTCGGCCGCGCCGCCGCCTTCACCTCCGATGCGAAATCGCGGTGGGCCGGCGACTGGATTGGTTGGGAATCGTTCTCGAAGTTCTGGGGGCAATTGGTGCGTTCGGTCATGAGCACCGGCACACACCAAGATTTGCGGAGCAAGAGCCGCGTCACGATCGACGGCGGCAAGGCCACCATTACCCTCGACGTGCGCGGGCGGGTCGGCGAGTTCCGCGACGACGTGAAGCCGGAGATCTCGATCGTGGAGGCGAGCGCGGAGCCGCGGCCGATCGAGGTCACGCACGTGGCGCCGGGTCTCTACACGGCGCAGTTCCCCATCGAGAAATATGGGGAGTTCTATCGAATGATGGTGGTCCAGCGGCAGGGGGCGATCCGGTCGACGTGCGCGCGCTCGCCGTCACCGAGAGCTACTCCCCCGAGTTCCGCAATCCCCTTCCCAACGAAGAGGCCCTCAAGCAGCTTGCCAAGGATACTTCCGGCGGTCTTCGATCCCAAGGAAGACCAATTCTGGAAGTTCGAAGGCGAGCCGGGGAAGACACCCCAAGATACTTGGTGGTGGTGGCTCGTGGCGGCGGCAATCCTGCTGCCGATCGATATTGCGGTTCGTCGGCTTGGGACGTAGGTCGCAGGTCTCAGACCCGGAGAGGGACGGGGGTGGGGTGGGTCGGCGCTCTGCTGCGCATAGAGACCGAACCATTGTTGCGATCGCGCCCCGCGCAGAAGCCGCGCCGACCCACCCACCCCCGTCCCTCGAGGTCTGCGACCTGCAACAATCGCCACTACACAACAAGCCGCTCGACTCGATCAGAGCAGATCCCGTCGCATTGCTACCGAATTCCTGACCGAATCCTCGACCTCACGGCACGCTTCGATCACTCTCAGAACCTTGAGATTGAAGCGAAGTCAGTTCGAGGCACGGCTGCGTGAGGGCGAGTCAGGGTGCGTGCTTAGAAGACTTCGTTGAGGGACCCCGTTCGGTATCCACCGATATCGATCGCCACGTACTTATATCCTTGGGATTTGAAAAAGGTGGTGATCGCCGCGCGCTCGGCGGGATCGAGCGCGCGCGCGATGCCGGCTTCGTCGAGCTCGAGGCGCGCGATCGCGTCGTGGTGTCGCACGCGGATGGTGCGGTAGCCGCGCGAACGCAAATATTCCTCGCAGGCGCCGATCTTGGCCAGGACCGCCGGCTCGACCCGCGTGCCGTACGGGATCCGCGACAGAGGCAGGCGCTCGCGGGCTTGCGCGCAAGCCGGTCGAAGCCCTCCACCAACAATAAATTGCGCGCGTCTTCCTTGGTGAAGCCCGCGTCGCGGGCGGCGCCGGCGACGCCGCGCTCGCGCGCCGCGCGGGCGCCGGGGCGAAAATCGGCGGCGTCGTCGACGATCTCGCCGTAGGCGATCGCTTCAGGCCGCGCGCGAGCCGGAGCGGCTCGAGGACATTGAACAGCTCGCTCTTGCAAAATAGCAACGATTCGGCTCGTTCGCGGCGTAGAGCGGGTTCTCCACTTCGTTGGTATTCACGACGAGGTGCTCGACGCGCAGCGCCGCCGCGCACTCGCGCGCGTCGCGCCGATCGCTCTCGGGATAGGACGGCGAGTCGGCGGTGACCGCGAGGACGCGCGGCGCGCCGAGGGCACGCACCGCGGCGACGAGGAGCGCCGAGGAGTCGACGCCGCCGGAGAACGCCACGAGCCAGCTCGAGCGCGCGCGCAGGAGGGCCTCGAGCGCGGCGCGTCGGGGCGTGTCATGGGCGGGTGCCGTTGTGTCGGGAGCTTCCACGGGGGCCAGTCTCGGCCGCGCCGCCGCGCCGCGCAAGGGAACGCAATGATCCGCGCGGTAGAGTGGGCGCGTGGGCGAAACCGCCGAACGCAAACTTGGCGATCCGATGCCGGCGCCGCCGGAGGCTCCCCGACCACGCCGACGTCGTGATCGTGGGGGCCGGCCCCGCGGGGCTCATGGCGGCGATCGAGGCGGCCGATCCCAATCATCGGCGCTCGGTGCTCGTGCTCGAGCGGCGGCCGTTCGCCGGCGGGCAGGTGCCGGTGGCCGGCGGCGGCGCGCGCTGCAACGTCACGAACTGCCGGCGAGTGTCGAGACCTAATGTTGGGATTCGGGCGCGACGGCCGCTGGCTCGAGCCGGCGCTGCGCCGCTTCGACAACGTCGCCACGATTCTTTGGTTCGAGCGGCGCGGCGTTCCCATGAAAGAGGAGGAGGGTGGCAAAGATGTTCCCGACCTCCGACGACGGCGCCGATGTCCAGAACACACTCATCCGCGAGGCCGAATCGCGCGGCGCGCGGATCGCGCTGCGCGCGCGCGTGAACGCAGGTGGCCGTCGAGGAGGGGCGGATCGTTGGGATCGTCGCAGAATGGCAAGATGGTGAGCACCCGATCGTTGGTGTTGTCGGGGGCGGGAGCGGCCCGAAGCCGACGCCGACCTCGGGGTTGGGCTCGCGGCCACCCTCGGCCACGCGGTGGTGCCGCCGGCGCCGGCGCTCGCGCCCATCAAGCTCCCGGGAAGCCGGTCGAGTCGCTGGCCGGGGTCTCGCTCACGGCGCGCCTCTCCGCGGGCGCCGCGGGATTCAACACCAGAAACCGCGCGTCTCGAAAGTTGGGGAGATGCTCTTCACCCATTTCGGCCTCTCGGGGCCCGTGGTCCTCGATCTGTCGCATCCGCTCGCGCGGCTCGCGGCGCGCAGGCCCGCCGAGCTCTCGCTCGACGTGGCCCCCGAGATCGACGACGCTCGCGCCGAGGTGGATCGGATCGGGCGCGAGGAGGGGCGCGCGCCGTGAAGAATGCCAACTTTCTGGGTTGCCGCGGCGCGTCTTCGAGCATTTGATTGGGATCGCGGGGATCGCGCCCGACCGGCGCTGCGCCGAGCTGCGCCAGCCCGAGCGCGAGGCGCTCGCGCGCGCGATCAAGGACTGGCGATTCCCGCAATTCGAGGTCACCTGGGCCGGCGCCATGGTGAGCGGCGGCGGCGTGGCCCTGACCGAGGTGGATCCGAAGACGATGGCGTCGCGGCGCGTCGTTGGGCTGTTCTTCGCCGGCGAGACGCTCGACCTTCAGGGCGATTGCGGCGGCTTCAACCTGCAGGGCGTCGTTCTCGACGGGCGCGCTCGCGGGCGCTTCCGGCGGCGGCGTTCGCCGACGCGGCGGGACGCCAATAATACTCCGCGATCGGGCAGAGCCCGATCGCGTGACTATCGCCCGTTCGTCGGCGGAAGGCAGTTCATCTGTGGCGTCGAAGGATTCCCGACCCCCAATACCAACGATTTGTTCTGTGGGCTCCAGAAGACCTCGTCGCTCAGCACGTAGCCGTCGGGGTCCATGAGCGACGACGTAGTAGTTATCCTTGGGAAGGGGCCCGACTCGGAAAGTGCCATCCAGCTTCAGGAAGGAGTCTCCTACCCTCGTCCCGTTGCGGTCCTCGACGAGGACCCACATTCCGCGCCGATCGTTGAGAATGGAGTCGCCGCGGCGGAAGACACCAACAATCGAAACCGGCTCCGGTGGAGCGGCCGCGGGGACGGCGCCGGCGCAGCGGCGCAGCCGAGGGCGAGGAGCGGGGCCGCGGCGAGGGCGAGCTCCACGGGCGGCGCGTCGGGGTGGTCGGGATCGGTTCGGTGGTTCCGATGGAGGGCGCCATGGGCACCAATCCTAACCCCGAGTCCCGTCGCCGCGGGGAAGCCCGCGGCATCAGCCTGCCGCGACGGACCTCACCGCGGCTCGTACGCGACCTCGCCGTCGACGATCGTCCAGACCGCCTTGGTCGCCAAGAATACGGAGGGATCCTCGGCATCGAACGGATCGCGGTCGAAGACCGTGAGGTCGGCGCGATAGTTGGGAAGCATCCGCCCGCGCTCCCGCTCCGCGAAGGCCGCGAAGGCGGCCCCCGTGGTGAAGGCAGCGAGGGTCTCGCGCGCCGTGAGCGGCGGCGAGGGGCCGAAGGGCGGCGCCTTCGGGTCGTCGAGGGGCGCCGCGCGACCGCGGCGAAGAATCCCAACTTTGGGTCGTGCAACTCGACGGGGAAGTCGCTGCCGAACGCCAGCGGCACTCCCAGATCCAACATTTTCTTCCAGGCGTACGCCCCTCCATCCTCGCGGCGCCGATGCGCGCCGGCGCCCAGGGGCCGTCGGAGGTCGCGTGGGTCGGCTGCATCGACGCGATCAATCCCAACGATCGGAAGCGCTCGAAATCGGCGCGGCGCCACGACCTGGCAATGCTCGACCCGCCAGCGGAGCGCCGCGCGCTTCTCGGCGGGAAGCGCCGCGAGCGCCTTTTTCGTAGCAATCGAGGACGACCCGGTTCCCGCGGTCGCCGATCGCGTGGGTGCAATCTGCAGCCCGCGCGCGCGCAGGCCGCCGCGATCGCGTCGAGCCCCTCGACCGGAGTCACCAACAATCCGGTATTGTTGGGATCGTCGGAGTAGGGCTCGAGGAGCGCCGCGCCGCGCGAGCCGAGCGCGCCGTCGGCGTAGGCCTTCACGGCGCGCAGCTCGAAGCCGCTTCCCTTTCCGCGGGCGGGCGGGGATCGCGTTGGCGCTCGCCATTCCGTAGACGCGGATCGATAGTTTGCCTTCGGCGTCGAGCTTCCAGAGCGTTTCTTGGGATTCGAGCGGGAGCCCCGCGTCGTGGATGCATGTCAGCCCCACCGCGAGGAGCGCGCTCTGCGCCGCGAGGAAGGCGCGGATCCGCTCCGCCTCGGAGGGCGCGGGGATCACGCGCGTCACGAGCCGCCATCGCGTCGTCGACGAGCACCCCCGTCGGCTCCCCCGCCGCGTCGCGCACGATCCGCCCCCTTCCGGATCCTTGGTGTTGCGATCGACCCCCGCGAGCGCCAGCGCCGCGCTGTTCACGAGGCCGGCGTGGCCGTCGACGCGCGTGAGGAACGCGGGCCGGGAGCCGAGCGCCGCGTCGAGCTTGGCTTTTGTTGGGAAGGTCGCGGGGGTCCAGAGGTTCTGATCCCAGCCGCGCCCCCAAACCCAACGATCCTGCACCCCCGCCGCGAACGCCGCGGCCCGCGCCACGAGCTCGTCCTCGGACTTCGTGCCGCGCAGGTCGGCGCGCCCGACCTCGAGGCCCAATCCCAAGAAATGGCCGTGCGCGTCGGCGAGGCCGGCCACCACCGCGCCGCGCCCCGCGTCGATGACGCGCGTCTTCAGCCCGTACCACTTCGGGCCGGACCCGGCGCCGCCGATCGCCACGATTCGCCCGTCGCGCACCACCACTTCCGATCCCACCTTTCCGTCCACGGGGTCGACGAGGACCGCGTTCACGATCACGAGATCGGCGGGGGCGGGAGCCGACTTCACCGTTCGCCACTTCCCAACGATACGGAGCAGGTGCAAGCCCCGCGGCGGCTACGCCCGCGAGCCAGCCGCCGGCCCGCCCCTTCACCCGAGCGGCTCCTCGGCCGCGCCGTCGCTCGCCGGCACCGCGTGGCGGCAATCGATCTCCTGGCTCTCGACGACGATCGTCCGGTCGAGGTCGCGCGCGCGGCGCACCACCTCGCCGGGGAATATCAACGAATCGCGCACCTCGATCGGCGAGGCGATCTCGGCGCCGTCCATGAGGATCGAGCTCTCGATCCGCGCCCCCTTCGCAATCTTGACGTTCTTCCCAACGATCGGCTTCCCGCCGCGCGAGCGCAGCACATGGAGATTCAGCGCGAGGAGGTCGTGCGGATAGGTGAGGTTGAGATCGGCCTTCACGATCTCGAGCGCGCGCACCTTGTATCCGTCGTCGATGAAGATCTGGATCGCGTCGGTGATCTCGTACTCGTCGCGCATCGCGGTGCGCGGCGTGCGCCGGATCGCGTCGAAGAAAGTGTTATCGAAGAAATAGAGGCCGCAGCCCTTCAGATCGGTGCGCGGGTGGCGCGGCTTCTCGATCACGCGCTGGACCCAACCCCTTATCGGCGTGGACGACGAAGTTGCGTTTGATCTGCTCCGCGTCGGGCTCGCGTTTCACGGCGAGCGCCCCATCGCACTTCCCCGGAGTCACCGCCTCGGCGAGCGCGCCGAGCTTCGCCATCTCGAAGAAGATATCTCCCAAGAATAAATAGAAGGGGCGATCGATCTTCTGCTCGAGGCGCGAGACCGCATGCGCGATGCCGAGGGTCGCCCCCTGCTCGACGTAACGGATCCGAACACCATAATTCGAGCCGTCGCCGAGCGCGCGCACCACCTCGAATCCCAAGTGTCCGATCACCACCACGATGTCGCGCACGCCGATGTCGCGCAGCGCCTCCAACTGGTGCCCCATGAGCGGTTTCCCAGCGATCGGAAGAATGGGTTTGGGAAACCGATCGGAGAACGGCTGGATGCGAGTGCCCTTGCCCGCGGCCAGGATCACCCCATCGCATCGCTGGGTTTCATGGAGTCGTGGAGTTTTTGTTGGGTTGGGATCGGGCGCCGGGTGCGGCGCGGCTCCCAACTCTACTGTTTGAGCCGCAGCGCCGTGAGCCCGAGTTTGTCGTCGTGGAACGCCGCCCAGAAGTTCTCCTTGTCCTTGCGCGCCTCATAGAGGGTGAGGCGAAACGGCCGCGTGATCGAGCGCTTCACCGCCTCGCTCGGCTCGTCGGGCACGAGCAGCCAGGTGACTCCGAACTTCCGCGCCGCCCCTACGATCCGCGAGAGCGGCTCGTCGGGGAGGCGCACGATCGAGAGCGGATCGGCGACGTAGAGATTCCAGGTCGCCTGGATCATCACGCGATCCTTCGCGGGGTTGAATCCGTGGTCGCGCAGCGCGCGCCCGAGGCTCCGGTAGTATTCGTGGTATTTGAGGTACTCGGGCCCCTTGTAGGTGCGCAGGTACGCGGCGACCCCGGCGGCGTTTCCCAACAAAAGAAGACCGTGAGCCCCCAGCCGAGCCACGATGAGGCGCGCGCGACGCCCGCGCCGCCGAGCGCCAGCATCCGCGCCGGATCGAGCGAGGCTGCGAGCCCCACGCAGAAGAGCGGATACAAAGAATAGAGGCTCGATACATAGGATTGGTTCGCGACCCCCGTGAAGAGCCACGCGTAGAAGACGATCTCGAAGCCCGCGTGGAGGCCGTAGACCGAAACCCAACGATAGCCGTGGCCGCGCCGCTTCCCCGAGAGGAGGAGCCCGCCAAGGCCGAGGAAAGTGAGCGGCGCCATCACGAGGCTCAGGTGGCGCAGGAAGACCCACGGCTGCGGGTCGCTTCCGACGGGCCCCGTCCTCGGATCGCCGCACCACTCGAGCAGCGATCCCAACGATCCGAAGACCGAGCCCGGCACGGGGGCGAGGGTCGGATCGTAATAGCTGGCATAGAGGCTCCAGAGGGAGCGCCCCGTTTGTGTGACCTTTTCCTGGAGGAGCGGCCCCACGCCGGCCTTCAGATAGTTATCGGCGGTGAGGCGGTCGGGGAGCGCGAACCAATCGTAATAATCGCGCAGGTAGAGCGCCTTGGAGGGCCCGACGGCATCGGCCGCCCGAAGACCACGAGATTGCGCCCGAACCACGGCGCCATCACCGCCACATATACGCCCACCGCGATCAGGACCGGCATTGCCGCCGCGCGAATCCCAACTTTTCGCGCATGCCAACTCTGGAGCGCCGCCGCCGTCGCGAAGAGGGTCAGCGAGTCGCCGCGGAAATAGTGGGCGAGGCCGATGAGCGCGCCGAGCCACGCGCCGCGCTTCGCGTCGAGCGGCCCCCGGCCAGCAGCGCCAGCGCCGCGCCGACGATCACGCCATAGGGGCCCTGCGAGAGCGGCGCCGAGGGCTGGTCGATGAACGGGTGGAATGCCACAGATGGGAGAGTCGCGCGGATCGCGATCGTCCGGTCGCGAAAGCAACGAATCGCCGTGAACCAGACGACCAGCGGAAAGAGCGATGTGAAGAGCGCCATCGCCACCTTTGCGGCGGTATAGGTGGGCGCCCCCGCGACGAGCATTCCCAACCATGCGATCACCGACGGCCCCGGCATCCACCACGCGTGGCTCGGCGCCGGAACCGTGGCGCTGGGGTTCTCGAGGAAGCTCCAGACGTAGTCGCAAACGAAACCGCGCCCGGCGTGGAGATTCTGCGCGACGTGGAAGTAATAGGCGGTGTCGCCGTGCCCCGGTGTGACGCGCGCCTCGTGCGACCACAGCTTCAGAGCGAACGTCGCCGCGCAGCACATTGCCAAGAAAAAGATGTCGCGCGATCGTTGCGTGAGTTGCACCATTTCGAAGGCTACGGGTTCGCGACCGCGGATCCTAACCACCGGCCGGTCGGTCGCTTTCACCCCGACGACAACCCATTGGCCAATGTTCCGACGGATCCCATGAAACGGCGGCGGTCGCCCCATCCATGCCGACGCGGCTCTACGATCCGATGCCACCGCCGTCGCTTTCTTTTCGAACGTCGCCGGTATTCGCGCGACCCTCGCCAGCGGCATTGCCGCCGGTCACCGAGCTGCCGGCGCCTACGCTCGAAGAGGCCGACGTCGAAGACGACCGAGCGCGTCTCGATGTCTGATGCAACGGGCGAAGCGCGTGCTCGCGGCGATCAAGACGGCGCGTGATCAGGAGCCACCAGCGACTGCCTGTGTTATGCACGCCGCGCGCTCAGCAAGTTGCCGCTGGGGCTCATGTGTCGCAATGCAGATCTGCTGGAGCGGAAGGCAGACCTCTGCGTCGCGATGATGGACGCGCAGTCGAGCAAGCAGCGATACGATCATCGACTGATGGCGAGTGGCCCGTCGTTGCTCGACGCTATGAACGCACGGACGCACGTGGTCGCGTCGATGGCGCTGAAGCGCAACGGCATCGCGGCACGAGGTGATGAAGCGGTCGAGCAAGCGTCGAACGAGCAAGCGTCGAACGAGCAAGCGCGCGCAGCCGATGCGTCGTACTACCGCCGCCTGCCGAGCGTGGTCGTGGGCGGAAGGACGCGAGCCGGAGGAAGGCGCGGGCGAAACGCTGCGGCAGCCAAAGCCGTCGTCGAACAGACGAGAGCCTCGCCAGCGAATGGAACGGCGCTCGAAGGCGAACGGGAGGCGCGGTCGTTTCGGAGCGATGAGGATGCCGATGCCGAGGCGGAAGCGGGAGAGCGATCGATCAAAGATCGCGCTGACGATCGGATGTCGACTTTCACTCGTGGCGAGTATGCGGAGCGACTCGCTCGTGCTGACACGCCGACGAGATGACCGAGAAGCAGCAGTCTGGCGGGTTCTCAGCACGCTCGAAGATGAGGTCGGCCAAGAGATACGCGGCGCGGACTGCCAAGGACGAATCGAAGCACGATGAAGCAGGTCATATCGAAGATCTGGTTTGCTCACCTCGGTGCATGATGCGTCCCTACGAGCACTGGAACGAGGAAGAGCGCTCCATGGAGTATGCGGAGCGAGGACTGAGACGACAGCATCGAGATGGCTGCGCGGCGTACATCCAGGCGAACGAGTTGACGGTCGCGCAAGCGCGTGCGTCGCAACGGGCTGTTCGGTGGCTCCGATGGTCGTATGCATTCTACGATCGCAGCGGGGCTGACGGATGTTCCAGGGAACGCCGGAGCACCGGACCGAAGGGAAGCGCGTGCAGTTGCCCATTTCGCGGGAGCGTACCCCGGGGTGAACACGGCGATCGCGTTCGACCGATCCTCGATGGTCCCATCCTCCGGAACTGGTGGACGGTGGACTGGGAGGATGCCGCACACGATGGCATCGAACGCATGGTGCTGTCTGATGCGCGACATGAAAGGTCGAGCAGCAGCAAAGCGTTCGCGCAAGATCCACACGGGAGCACCTAATGAGCCTGCGTTCGTTCACCGATGCATACATCGACGCGGCGCTTGCTACTTGCCTCCGATGGTTCGCTCGCTGGTCGTCGAGTCCACTGCATAGCTCCAGATGGAGCGCGACTGTTCACATCTCATTAGCGAACGAACCTGTAGCGAACCAGCTGCTCCACGGCAGCGACGAAGACGAACGCGCGGGCGTCGACTTTGCTGACGCGAAATCGTGAGGGTGCCGGCTGATGGCGACTGGGAGCACGCCGTCGCCAAGCGGTCACGAGCGCGGCGCATGCGTTCGGCGAGTTCAGTTTGTACCTCGGCGACGATGGACAGGGTGCATGGTGATCGTCTCGACGAGTCTACCACCGACGTCGAAGCGAATGTCCGTCGGCTCGTGACACGTGCGCGTCTGCCGCGTCTGCCGCGAAGTCGGTCAGCGTTCGAACCGAGCTGAGCCAGAGCCGCGCGCGCACCGTCCCTCTGGCTTCGCACCGCGTCGCGAGGGTTCGGTCTTGGCCCGGTCGGCGCTCAGCAGGCTGCTGCCGAGCGGTCTGCATGCGCACCACAAGAACGACGAGACACCGCCGTCTGCGCTGAACGAGGTCGGCGATCCGCTCGCTTCACGGCATGACGAAGATCGCGACGCTGGCCAATACCCGCGGCCTCGTGCCGGGTGAAGCGCCAGGTTCGAACCTGATCTTCCGGGCGAGAGCCTGCCGGCGTTCTTCGAGGTGATGGCGGAGATCGCATGGGGTCCGCCGGACACATCCGCGCGGAGAAGCCACGCAGGCGCGGTACGAGGTCGAGGAGCCGCTTGCGCTGTTTGGGCGCGTACCAGACTTCCCCGCCATCCGTCCCGAGATCAAGGCGAACCGTCGTCGACGGACGTCGCGCGGCGTTGCACCGTCAGCCTGCCGGACGAGTCGCGGCGAACGAGCTGTCGACCAGTAGAATGGGGCGTGATGAGCTACCACCCCGTTCGTGTTCGGGCCAGCCGCCGGTCGTGTCGACGCAGACGTTCACGGGCGGTGTCGATCCGTACGCCTCTCGCTTCGGCCCCGGCGCGATCTTCTCGCCGTACGGGTGGGGGCCACCCTGCGATCGGCATGCCCATGAACTACTTCACCACATCATTACGAGCGCACGCCGATTCCTGGTGCGCGCCGGTTCGGAAGATGTACGACCGCCTTCAGGGCATCGGCTGCTACGGAGGACGGGGCATGGGAGACGCTGGTGGACGGTCTCGGTTCGATCGCCGGTGCTGTGAGATGCTCTCCGCCTAAGCGCGTGAGTCAGCAGCGACGGATCGACGACGTCGTCGACCAAGTCGTTGACGTCGGCATCGACACGCTGTTCGAGCGCGGCGGTGAGTTTCTTCAGAAGATGCTCGACGGCCAACGCCAGCGTACGGTCGCGCTGCCGCCGCTGGTAGAGGCGCAGCGTGCGGAAATACAAGTGCACTGGCTGCCATCAGAAGTTCGCGTTCCAGGACATCTTCTCATCACGGTGAGCGGGGTACGCCACGGCTGCCACAAGTTCATGTGGGAGGCCGGCAAAGAGAAGATGATGGCGTTTCGCAGCGCACTGCCGAAGCGGCGCGAAACGCTGCGCGCAACGCAACGAACGGCGACGGCCAGTACGCGTATCGTCCTCCGCAGAAGCCGGAGAAGCTGCCGCACGAGATTCTCGGCGTCGACATGCATGCGACCATCGAGGAAGTGAAGAAAGCGTTCCGCGCGCTCGCTCTTTCAGTGGCACCCAGATCGCGTGTCGCCGGACGCATGGCAGGCGTGAGGCAGCAGACCGCGATGTTCGAGGATTGAACGCGCCTGACGCTGTCGATGACGAAGGTCCGGAAGGTCGCGACGAGCGGTGCGATCGTGTGGGCTCTCGCTGTTCGGCACCGTTCCATCCCTTCGCGACTTCCTGAAGCACTTCTGGCGCTTGTCGACGAGCACGGGCAATACCGCGCTGTGCTCGTGTCCGGAGGTGTTCACGCCTCAACGTCGACGACGACGAACAGGAAGAGGTCGAGACGCAACGAGCGCCGTCGCGCGCTGTTGTCGGGCCCGTTTGGCTCGAAGACCGCGTTGCCGTGTCGCCCCGCGATGTTCTGTCAGCTCGTGTTTCGTGATCTGGTCGTGGTCCACGCGTTCCTCCAGGTGCTCGACGCAGGGCGATCATCAGCCGTCGCGCGACATCGGGAACTTCGTGATGGAGTCGCTCGGCTTTCGGTGGACGCAGCTCGCGCCTCGCCGTCAGCGAATGCCCGAGGTCGTACGGGCGAAGCGCTGCCGCTACTGTAGCCGGAGCGCAGCGCGAGTACGAGGAATGGTCGCAGGACGAAGAAGGCTTCGACGAGCAGCTGGGCCAATGGCGGCATCTGCCAAGAGATCGCCGGAGCCATGGCCGGCATCCTCAGTGAGCGTGGCGTCGACGCGGCCGAGGTCTCTGCGCAGGTCGGCGAGCACGGGATCGTGGTCCGCATTCCTGAGGGGCTGGACGCTGGTGTTCGGTCGGTCGACATCCCACCGAGTGTCTACGAGACTGGCAGTGCGGCTACTGTGGCAAGAGGCCAGGCGTAACGTTCGACGAGCACGACATCGTCGTCTCGTACGAGTCGAACGACCCTGACGACTTCGATCGATTCATGGACATCTGGAGGAGGCGCGCATGGGAGCGGGGACACGAACTGCAGGACAACGACGGCTCTGGCGATCTGTTCGACGCGGTCGAAGAAGCGGCTGCCAAGGCGGTCACATTCACTGCGCGCGCGAGCCCCGAGTCGACGATCGCTGGGCTCGTCTGGGTGCACTCCAGATGTTCATGGTCGGTCGCCCGCTGCGCTTGCTCGTCTTCCCGGCGACGTGCCTGACGCCGCACTCGGCACATCGAGGCCTGCCTGACGGACACCGAGTGGCTGCAAGCGTGGTCGAGCCCGAACAAGACGGCGAAAGCTCTGCGCGAGTTCGCGCGCGCGATCGGTCACGTCAGTCGAAGCGCCAGTCACTTCCGTTCCGCGCCACAGCACATGAGGCGGTGCAGCCACTCGGGAATTGGATCTGACCCGAACCCAGCTTTCATGCTCGTCTCCATGAGCGCCAGCTCGCGCAAGAGCGGCGACACGAGAAGATGCTGCGACTCCGCCGGATGCGGAATACGACGAGCGATCACGATCCCGCTATTCGTGACGGGAGAACGCGAGCGCCTTGTTGAGCGGGTACACGGAGAGATGCGTCACGCTCCTCCGGCAAGCAGGCGAGGGCGAGATCACAGCGCGAGGTCGATCGTCTCGCCCAAGGAGAGTCCGATCGCCGCCGCCTCGCCGCTTCTGGCAGCCGCTGTTCGCAGTGAGGGCACACGGCCGGTCTCTTCGACCCTTCGCGGCCCATCGCCGCAGGTCGTCGATTGATGAACTCCTCTTCCTGCGTTCGCTGCTCGCGAGTATGCGTACACGCGCCGCCGCTGCCCGGTCAGCTCAGCATTCGTCGCCGGCTCACTTCCATCAGGCTCGGGCTCATCGCTCGGCACCATGATGCCGACGGATTCGCCGAGCGACCACAAGCTCCGCGGATCGCATGCATCGCCGGCGTCTGTTGCTCGCGCCGAATCCGACCGCGCAGGCTGTCGTCGCCCTTCGTCACAGATGGAGGTGACCGTCGCAGGTCACGATCATCAGTGCTCGCCTTCCGAGCCGACGTGTTCGCCGTAATGGATGGCGCCTGTACTCCTGGTTACACCGAGCAGATGCAGTCGCCACCGGCGCGTTCCATCACCTGGTCGCCGCTCTCTTCGACGTCGTAGCTCCGCGGGTGCCGCTGCGGTTCGCCATGTAGCGAACGCCAGTGCTCTACCTCGCCGGAGCAGTGCGAGCACGTCGACACGACGCACGCGTATCGTGTTCCAGTCGACCGCAGAGTTGCGCGCGTACACCAGCTCGTCGTCGCTGAGTGAGAAGTTCAGGCGGCGCCTGATGCGGGCGACGTCTTCAGGCGTCAGGTGCAGCCGCGGCCCGGATCATCGAACGTGGTCCCAGGCGATCCACCGCGTGACGGGAAACGAAGCACCGTGGAAGCAGACGCAGACGAGGTGCCCGGATCGACCATCAGCACGCGCCCCGGCGACGGTTCTCGTCCGAAGCCAGGACTAGGTACTGCACACCTGCCGGCAGTCAACCTGAAACACGTCGGGCCTGTAGTCGCTCGCATCAGGCCAGGCCACCATGATCGGCGAATCCGACGGCATGTAGCCACTTCGCCTCATGTGGCCGACGGGAGAAGTTCGGTCTTCTCTGGATCTGGGTCAGTGACGATGATCGCCGGACACTCGACGACAGGATATTGCTCGCGCCGTACGCGCTCTGTTACGACCGTCGTCGCAGTACCACCCCAGCATGCAGAGGTTGAAGATGTTGATCGCCGCCCGACCGCCAACCAGATCCAAGCGACGTCGTACTGTACTGAGGCGCCCCAGATGACTGATCAGCGACGCTGGCGATCAAGCGTGTATTGGCCGCGAAGGATAGTAGTCTCCACGTTCGCCAGCTGGGTCCTGCGCTCTGACTTCGTCGAGCGTCAGCCGGTGTTTGTCGATGATGCCCGCTTGAGCTTTTCCTCTTCGAGACGAGCCGCATCCTCCTGAGGCGCAGTATCGACAGTCTTCTCGGTCACGTTCCTCTCGAAGACTTCTTTTCACGAACTCGCGCGCTTTCCGAAGCGCGAAAAATCAGGTCGTCCAGATCTTCCAGCGCGAACTCGGGATGCGGCTTCATGAGCCACTCCTTCTTCCACTCCGGCGCGCGCGGGGTCGCGGTCGCTGCTGCCGGGCTTGTAGCCGTACTCCGGATGAACGATGAACGAGCAATACGTAACCGGAACGAAGACAA